>Ga0208373_1000446_pt1 | contig 71573 bp, 65 predicted proteins | sample RifOxyC2_FD_184036 | JGI IMG/M metagenome (GOLD analysis project Ga0208373, IMG submission 184036) | Soil microbial communities from Rifle, Colorado - Rifle Oxygen_injection C2 (SPAdes) | ecosystem: Environmental > Terrestrial > Deep subsurface > Rock core/Sediment | place: Rifle, Colorado...
CTCCGTGTCTGCAAGTTTGACCGGATCAGCCCCCGGCAGGGCCTGAAGGAAAATCCCGCCGGCACCCCGGACCTCTTCCGCCTCATCAAAAAACACACTCAGCCTGAACCCGGTGGGGATCTGCTCGGACACCAGAAAATAATTGGCCAGGTCCTCGGCAATGCTGCCGTACTCCAGGGCCACCTGGCCCGAATAGGGCGTGGGTGCATTTTCTATGTATTTGGTCACCGTCAGAAAACCGGCCCCATACAGGGAAGACAAAGATTTCAGCTTGGCCGGGGCTTTGACTTCGATCCGGCCGGTTTTCAGATATCCCCTGACCTCACCATAGGCATTAGATTCCACATCCAACCCCTTGATGGGGCCTGAACACTGTATGTTCAGGCTGACCCGGTCATTTTTATCCTTAAACCCCGAGCACAGGAGGCCGGCGGCAATATAGGCCTGACCCAGAACCAGGGTTTCCAGGGGGTCCAGGTCATAGTTGGCCCTCATTTCATTAACCATCCGGGTGGTATGGACAATGGCTCCCTTAATGGTCCGGTCCGCCATGATGAACCGGTACATCCTGTCCCTGGCCGAGGCCCTGAACTGCTCCCTGACATCCTTTTTAAAAATATCTTTTTTAATCATATCCTTATTCTTTTTTATGTCGCTCACCGATAGCTTCGAAGCTGAATGGCTTCGGCCATGTGTCGCCGTTTGATGTCCACAGTATCATCCAGATCGGCAATGGTTCTGGCCGTCCGCAGGATGGAATGGCAGGCCCGGGCTGAAAATCCCAGGATATCCACTGCCTTTTCAAGAATCTGCTCACATTCCGTTTCCAGGCGGCAGAACTGTTTCAAATGCCGACCCTGCATCATGGAATTGCTGAAAATCCCGGATTTTGAAAATCTTGCCGTCTGCATGCGCCGGGCCCGGACCACCCGTTTGCGGATAACGGCAGAGGCCTCCCCCCTTGACCCGGAACCCAGATCCTTATAGGGGATTTTCGGCACCTCAATCCGGATGTCGATCCTGTCCAGCAGAGGCCCTGAAATCTTGGACCGGTATTTCTGAATCTGGGGCTGGGTACAGGTGCATTTTCCCTGGGGATCGGACAAATATCCGCAGGGGCAGGGGTTCATGGCCGCCACCAGCATAAATTTGGACGGATAGACAGCCTTCATGCCGGCTCGGGCAATGGAGACCTTCCCGTCTTCCAGGGGCTGGCGCAGGACTTCCAGGACATTTTTTTTAAACTCCGGCAGTTCGTCCAGAAAAAGAACCCCGTTATGAGCCAGGCTGATTTCCCCGGGAACCGGCTTTGACCCTCCGCCCACAAGGCCTGCATCGGATATGGTGTGATGGGGGGATCGAAAGGGCCGCGCCAGGGAAAAGGGCTTTTTCCCATCCATCAGGCCCAGGACGCTGTAAATTCTTGCCACCTCAATGGCTTCGGGAAAGCTCAGTTCCGGCAGGATGGTGGGCAGGCGTTTGGCCAGCATGCTTTTTCCCGATCCGGGCGGTCCGGTCATCAAAATATTGTGAAACCCTGCCGCTGCAATCTCAAGGGCCCTTTTAACATGAAGCTGACCTTTGACCTCGGAAAAATCGATTCCATAGTCTGGAAGTCCCATGCCCGGATCGGATATCGATTTCCTCTGATGGGGCTTGAGATCGGAAAACCCTGAAAAATAATCCACTATCTGCGACAGGTGCCGGACCGGCATAACCTCAATCCCATCCACCAGGGCCGCCTCGTCTGCATTTTCAACCGGGATGAAAATCCCTTTAAACCCCTTTTCTTTTGCCGTCAGAGTATAGGGCAAGACCCCTTTTATGGGTTTGATCTCCCCGTCAAGCGATAGCTCTCCTGAAAAAAGATAGGATTTGAGATGGTCCGGCGGCACCGTACCGGAGGCCGCCAGGACGGCAAGGGCAACGGGCAGGTCAAGACCGGTGCCTTCCTTTTTCATATCAGCCGGGGCCAGGTTCACCACCACCCGGTCCATGGGAAAGGCATACCCGGAATTTTTAATGGCGGTCCGGACCCTGTCCTTGCTTTCCCGGACCGAAATCTCAGGCAGGCCCACCATGTTAAACAGGGGGAGGCCGCCGGAAATATCGACCTCAACCTCAACGACAAATCCCTCAATCCCCGTTACCGAACATGAGCTGACCTTTGCAATCACCCTGGCTCCCTTATCGAATCCGACCGGCCATCGTTAAAACGCTTTTTTTTACCGGTTCAGTCTCTATTCTTTATCAAAAAAACCGGATGAACCAAAGATATTTCTCATTTACTTTGCTTTGCTTATTAAAATCAGATATATAGCAATCTAAAATGAATAATGGCAAATAATACAGAATATACCCTATATGACCGGTTATACAGCACAGACCACACTTGCAAAAAGCATCTCTCTTTCAGGAGTAGGGGTCCATTCAGGAAAAATGACCCACCTGACCCTCAAGCCCGCGCCCCAAAACCACGGCATTAAATTCAGGCGGGTGGACCTTCCCGGCACCCAGGACATCCAGGCTTTGTTCAAACTGGTAGTGGATACCAGCCTGGCCACCGTGCTCGGAACCAACGGGGCCATCGTCTCCACCATCGAGCATCTCATGGCCGGTTTTTCAGGCCTGGGAATCGACAACGCCCTTGTGGAAATAGATGATTATGAAATCCCCATCATGGATGGAAGCGCCAAGATCTTTACCCAGATGATGGAAGCCGCGGGTATTGTCCTTCTGGATGCCCCGAAGCAATATTTTATTGTCAAAAAAACCATTGAACTGGTTGAGGATGATAAATTTGTATCCGTTCGTCCTTGCCCCTGTTTTAAAATCACCTGCAGCATTGATTTTCCCCATCCTTTGATCGGAAAACAGGAAATCACCTTTGATAGAGAAAAAGACAATTTTGAAAGGGACATCAGCCGGGCCCGGACCTTTGGATTCATCAAAGACCTGGAACTCCTTAAAAGATTCAGTCTGGGCAAAGGCGGAAGTCTTGACAATGCCATCGTAATCGATGAAGATAGAATCTTAAATGAAGAAGGGTTAAGATACCCTGATGAATTTGTCCGGCATAAACTTCTGGACAGTCTTGGAGATTTCTCCCTTCTCGGCATGCCCATAAAAGGACATATCATCACCCACAAATCCGGACATGCACTGAATCATTCGTTTATTGAAACCTTTTTAAAAAACAAGGATGCCTGGGAAACCGGGCCTGCAGCCTAAGATGACACCCCATACAAAAAAGATATCATTTCCCAAAAAAGGCCGGATGATCTTTTTTATCCTGATGATGATGGTCCCGGGATGCTTTTTCCCCTCTTTTGTCCTTGCCAAGGTGACGGCTGAAATCCAGGATATCCGCCTCGTGAATACCAGGGATGACCTGTTGACCTATTTTGAAATCACCCAGGCTTTTTCCGACAAAATCAACCAGGCCGTACTGAATGGTGTGCCCACCACCTTTTCCTTTTATATTGCCCTTTATAAAAGCGACGGCTCATGGCTGGATAAAAACATAGCCGATATTAAAATCAAATCCACCATCAAATACAATTCCCTGAAAAAAGAATTCTCGGTGCTGCGGCCCTGGAAAAGTGAAACCCCTGTTGTGACCCAGTCCTTTGACGAGGCAAAAGCCCTGATGACCGAAATCGACAATTTGATCATCATCCCCCTGAACCGGCTTGTCAAGGGGGATAAATACCAGCTCCGGATCAAGGCTGAATTGGATAAGGTCACCCTTCCCCTGTCGCTCCACAATATTTTCTTTTTTGTCTCTTACTGGAATTTTGAAACAAACTGGTATCTGATTAATTTCTCCTATTGACCGTCATCATGATCCAGCCCATAGGAACCCAGACCATATGGCCGATTCAATAAACCCGACCCATGACCGCAAAAGGAAAAAAAGAGAAGGGTTTCTGATCCTTGCCATTCTGACGGCCGTGGCCACTCTCACCTTTATCGAAACCCGGATCACCCATTTCGGCAACGATTTCCCCCTATCCAGCACCGTACTCATGTTCATCCTGATCAATACCAATCTTCTGCTGCTTCTGGCCCTGTTGCTGCTGGTCTTCAGAAATCTGGCAAAGCTCTATTATGAGAAAAAGAACAATATCCTGGGGACAAAACTCAAGACACGGCTCATCGCAGCCTTTATCGTTCTGGCCCTGCTGCCCACAACGGTTCTTTTCTTTTTTTCCATACATTTCATCTCCACCAGCATTGCCTTCTGGTTTAATGCACCGGTGGAGCAGACCCTGGACAGTTCCATGACTGTGGGCCGCAAACTCTATGAATACATCGAAACCGAAAATGAATTCTCCGCCAAAAGGGCGGTATTTCAGATCGACTCCAGAAATCTTCTGGACAAGGAAAATGAAACCAAACTGACCCGGTATGCCGAAGTCATCCAGCGGGCTTTTAACCATCATGCCGTCGAGATTTACACCCCGGACGCAAGGCGCGTCAGCCTGTCCCTTGCCAATGAACTGGAAGGGCTTCATTTCGGCCTGCTGACCAGTAATGAACTCACCGATATTCCGGAAGACCGGCTTTCCAATACCATTTCCCAGGATATCCAGGAAGGGGAACTGCTCAGGACCATTGCCACCATCCCCTTTGCCTCAGATCCCAAAAAAGCCGAAGCTTTTATTGTCATTTCCACCCTCTTATCTCCGGACCTGTCCTGGAATCTCCAGTCCATTTTAAGAGGCATAGAAGAGTATCATCAACTCAAGCTCGCCAAAAAACCGGCCCTGACCTTCTATTATACGGCGCTTTCAGTGGTGGCCCTTCTCGTTATTTTCTGCGCCATCTGGTTTGGATTTCAACTAGCCAAAACCATTACCATCCCCATCATGAAATTTGCCGAAGGCACAAAGCGGGTGGCCGACGGGGATCTGAACTACCGGATCGATTTTGAAACCGACGATGAAATCGGAACCCTGATCAAATCCTTTAATTCCATGACCACGGAGCTTGCCGCCGGAAGACAACAGATTGCTCTTTCCGAAGAAAGGCTCAGAAATCAGAACGCCGAACTTGAAAAAAGCCGGCAATATATTGAAACTGTTTTAAAAAACATTTCCGCCGGTGTCATTTCCATCGATGATGCAGGAACTCTCATCACCATCAACAAGGCTGCCGAATCCCTTCTGGATATCAGGAGCCCGGATATTTTACACAAAAACTACAGGGATGTCCTGAAAAGTGAGTATTTAAACATGGTCGACAGTATTTTCGATCAGGTGGCCCAGGGACAGGAAAGTATTGAAATTCCCCTTTCCCTCACCATTTCAGGTACGCCCAAGCATTTTTCCCTGAATTTCAACCTGTTAAAAGATGATTCAGGCCGGAACCTGGGCGCCGTCCTTGTTTTTGATGATGTTACCGAACTTGAGAAAGCCCAGCGGGTGGCTGCCTGGCGTGAGGTGGCCCGGAGAATCGCCCACGAGGTAAAAAATCCCTTAACCCCGATAAAACTGTCGGCCCAGCGGCTCAAACGGAAATATGCCCACCAGATCAATGATGAAATTTTTACAAATTGCACAGACACTATTGTGGAGCATGTGGATCTCATCCGGAACCTGGTCAATGAATTTTCAACCTTTGCCAAATTCCCGGATGCCAATATTGCCCCGTGCAGGATTGAAAATATCATCCTTGAAACCATTGCCCTGTACAGGGAGGGCCTGGAAAAAATGGATATCCGGTCCAATTTCGCCTCCAATATCCCGGTGCTGAAACTGGACCACCAGCATATGAAACAGGCCTTTATCAATTTGATCGACAATGCCGTATACGCGGTGGATAAAAAAGGGGAGATCCTCATTGATGTATCCTATGATGAAATATTGAAAATCGTCAGGATTGAAATAGCCGACAACGGCAAAGGCATTTCCGACAAAGAAAAGACAAGATTGTTTGAGCCCTATTTTTCAACTAAAAAAACCGGCATGGGGCTGGGTCTTGCCATTGTTAGCTCTATTATTTCCGATCATAATGGTGTAATAAGGGTCCAGGACAATAAGCCGACGGGTGCAAAATTCATTATTGAGCTCCCGGCTTAATCATTCATAAGGAGAACAGGAGAAGGAACCATGTATCCTGCAGTATTGATTGTTGATGATGAAACCACGATTATTGAATCTCTCGAAGGCATCCTGTCCGATGACGGATTTGAAGTCATCCATGCCTATAACGGGTATGAGGCATTAAAGAAAATCGAAACCGCCTCCCCGGACATTGTCCTTCTGGACATCTGGATGCCGGGCATGGACGGAATTGAAACCTTAAAGGAAATCAAGAAAATCGCTCCCAACCTTCCGGTGGTCATGATCACGGGTCACGGCAGCATAGAATCCGCCGTCGATGCCACCAAATCCGGGGCCTATGATTTTCTGGAAAAGCCTTTGTCCCTGGACAAGGTCATGGTCACTATCAGCAATGCCCTGAATTTCAGAAAACTGGAAGAGGAAAATCTCTATCTGCGCAAAAAGACCATCCAGAAAAATTCCATTGCCGGCACCAGCCCGGCCATCCAAAAATTATACGGCGAGATCATGAGTGCGGCCCCGTCCGATGCCTCCATCCTCATCACCGGGGAAAACGGGACCGGGAAAGAACTGGTGGCCAAAACCATTCATCAGTTCAGCTCGCGGCCGGAACAACCCTTTATCATTATCAACTGTGCCGCCATCCCTCCCGAAAACCTGGACAGCGAACTCTTCGGCCATGAGAAAGGGGCCTTTGAAGGGGCTCAGTCAAAAAACAAGGGCAAATTTGAACTGGCCTCGGAGGGCACCCTGTTTCTGGATGAGATCGGGGATATGAATATCCAGACCCAGGCAAAAATCCTGAGGGCTCTGGAATCCAAGACCTTCCAGAGAATCGGAGGCGGCAGAACCCTGCATATGGATGTCCGTCTCATTGCCTCCTCCAACAAGGATCTGGAAAAAGAAATCGAAGCTGGAACTTTCAGGCAGGACCTGTATTTCAGACTCAATGTCATTCCCATCCATGTCCCGGCCCTGCGGGAAAGAAAAGAAGACATCCCCATGCTGGTGGATACCTTTCTGGGAGCATCCTCCAAAGCCATGCCGGGAAAGAAAAAAGCCCTGACACCAAAGGCTTTGGAACTTCTTACGGCCTATGACTGGCCCGGTAATGTCCGGGAGTTGAAAAATCTCATGGAAAGGCTCTCCATCATGGTGGGGCCGGATCTCATCAATGCGGCCGATATCCCCAAGCCCTATAACCCTGAATTGAAATCACAAGAGCCGGGCCGGACCGGTTTTTCCTATTATGAAGATGATCTGGAACAGGCAAGGAAACGGTTTGAAAAAGAATATCTGCTTCAAAAATTGTCCACCGAGGGGGGAGATCTCATCTCCACGGCCAAAAAGCTTGGAACCAGTGTGAAATATATCAAAAAAGCCATTTCTTAACCCGGCCCATGAGAGTCATCAGCGGCATCAGGAAGGGCAGAAAACTTGTCAAAATTGAGGGTGACCGGATCAGGCCCACTTCGGACCGGACAAAAGAGGCTGTCTTCAATATTCTGGGGTCCCGCATCCGGGAGGCCAGGGTCCTGGATCTGTTTGCCGGAACCGGGGCCTTAGGGATAGAAGCCCTGAGCCGGGGAGCCCGCCATGCCGTTTTTATGGACCTCAACTGCGATATTGTCCGGCAAAACCTGCTGCTCTGCCGGTTTGAAACCCACAGCACCGTCCTCTGCCATGACATCATCCGCGATCCCCTTCCGGATATGCTCAAAGGGCAGGCCTTTGATCTTGTGTTCATGGACCCGCCATATCAAACCGGACTCATTGAAAAAACCCTGGAAAAAGAAGGATTTATCGACCTTCTGGCTCCCGGCGGCCTCATCATTGCCGAGCACTCAGGCAAAGAAAGTCTTCAAATAAGCCTTTCAGGCCTTGACATTTTCAGACAAAAAAAATACTCAAAAACCATGATTTCATTTATTACAAAAGGATGACGCACCCATGGGCAAAAAAAAAACAGCCATCTACCCCGGTTCCTTTGATCCCCTGACCAACGGCCATATTGACATCATTGAACGCGCCCTTGACATCTTTGACCAGGTCGTGGTGGCCGTATTGCACAACCCTTCCAAAAAAGCCTTGTTTACCATGGAAGAACGGGTGGCCATGATCCGGGAAAGCTTTAACGGTGAAAAATCCGTCATTGTCGATTCCTTTGGCGGGCTCCTCGTGGATTATGCCAAAATGAGAAACGCCGTTGCCATCATCCGGGGCATGAGGGCGATTTCCGATTTTGAAAACGAATTCCAGATGGCCCTCATGAACCGGAAATTGAACAAGGAAGTGCAGTCCGTCTTTTTGATGACCGGATTCCGGTGGATTTTCACCAGTTCTTCCATCATCAAGGAGGCGGCCCAGTTCGGCGGGGATATCAGTGATATGGTGCCTGAAGCCGTCAAGCTCAAACTCATGGAAAAATATCCGAAAATGCACTCATAAAAGGAAACCCATGGACCTCTGGCAACTGAATATCTTTGTGGCGGTGGTGGAGAACAAGAGCTTTTCCAAAGCCTCCGAAGCCATCAACCTGTCCCAGCCCACGGTAAGCAGTCATATCAAAGAGCTGGAAGATTATTTCAAATGCCGGCTCCTGGACCGGCTCGGGAAGATCACGGAACCCACCAAGGCCGGGGAAATCCTGTATCAGCAGGCAAAAAAGATATTATCTCTCAAGGACCAGACCGAAACCGCCATGCATGATTTCCTGGGAAGGGCAAAAGGGAGCCTTGCTCTGGGGGGCAGCACCATCCCCTCCGGATATATCCTTCCTAAAATCATCGGGCCTTTTTCAAAGGAATTCCCGGACATCCATATTGATATTTTCAGCGGTGACACCTTCCAGATCGTTGAACAGATCAAACGAGGAAGCATTGAGGTGGGCCTTGTCGGCGCCAAAACCGATGATCCCCGGATCTCCCAGGAAGAATTCATAGCCGATGAAATGCGCCTGATTGTCCCGGCGGACCACAAATGGGCGGATAGAACCGCTGTCGGCCTTCCGGAACTCTTGAAAGAAACCCTCATCGCCAGAGAAAAGGGCTCCGGAACCTGGCAGTCCATCCTGAAAAGCATGGCCGGGGCCGGATTTGACCCCAAAACCCTCAATGCCCCCGTCACCATGGGAAACACCGTGTCCGTGATCCAGGGCATCCTCCACCATGTCGGGATTTCCATCCTGTCCACCATTGCCGTACAGGACGACATCAACAGCGGCCGCCTGAAAGCCCTGTCCGTTGCAGGTCTGGACCTGAACCGCTTTTTTTACCTGACCACCTCCCCCCAACGGTCCCTGTCTCCCATCTGTAAAAAATTCATTGAATTTGCACGGCTCTCCCGGTAGGCGAATCAAAGAAGAATCCAGCACGTCCTGCTGCGTATCAAAAATGTATTGCCATAATTGATTTTTCACGATATTTGTAACCCCATTGAGATCCTATCTGATCCTCTTCTCTTTTTCACCGTGACGCCGAAACCTGCCAATTCAGCCTACAGTATTGAAACAAACCCTTTGGGAGAAGAATCATGATAGCTGCAAAACCCTATCCTCTGGTGACTATTTTGCGGGGAATGGCTGATTTTGCCGTGGACGGCTTGGCCATTCCCTACCCTGAATTCGTTCCCCGGCTGTATAACCTGTGCATCCGGCTCGGTTTCAAAAAAGGTTTCATCATGCCGTCCAGGGCCTTTTGTTCCGATGAGAACCAGGGGATTCCCATCATCCTTCTGACAAAGCATTTTGGAACCTTTCCGTTCAATCACGGCCGTGTCGGCGGGATCATGGCCATTGACCGGCATGCGCCCCATGCAAGCCACGGAGAAGACTCCGTCATTGTCCAGGCCAGCCATGTGGGATATGACCCCGATACCGGCGTTTACGGGACCTTTCGAAGACCAAAGTCGGCTGATAAAACCACCTCGGTTTCCTGCGGGAAACTCTCCCATGTGATCACCCCCTATCTTGAGCAATACCGGTTTGCCAGAGATCGAATTTTTCTGTCCCGGTCTGCATCAGGCGCATTTCTGATCTCGGTGAAAAACTCCTTTATCGATTTTTTCACCCACCCGGTCAAAAACGGGCTGGTGTTAAGATTGCAGAACATTGCGAAAATAAGGGAGGACGGAGTCATCCGCCCTGTGGGGGCGTCCAGCACCATGCAGTCCTTTGAAGTGACCGAAGAATTCAAAAAAAGGATGGATCTGTCCGGCTATGAATGGAAATCCGGGAACGGAGAATGTATGGGGGACCGCCTCACCGAGGATCTCTTCTTTTTCCGTGAGGATTTCCATGAAACCGATGAAAGTATTTTGCTGGAACGCAATATCATTGATTTCATGCCAAGGATCGTCACCTCGCGCAATCCCCTGCTCAGGGCCGCAAAAATCAATATCCAGCATGAGTTTGCCCGGGCCGTTGAATCCATCCGCCGGGGCACGGAATACTCGGAAAAAAATCTTCTATATATTGCAGGGCTCAATATCGACATATCCGAGTACGAAGACTATCCGCCGACGACCTATTTTGTGCCCTGGGCCGCCCATATCCAGCTCAGGGAAACAGCCGGAGCCGATTTCCGGTATCCGGTGGAACAGCAGGCCCTGTTTGACCTGCTCATGGCCCAAAGCACCCGGAACCCGGATGAAACCAATCTCAAGGAAGAAATCAAACGCATGCTGGCATCTCCCCGGTTTGATATCCGGTCTCCCAAATAAGCAGCATCGGCTAAAGTCCCGAAGATTTTGCCACCAGCAGGGTATCCACATAGTTCAACACGGGGTGCCCTTTCTGATTGCTGAGCGTCAGACGGTTTTTGACCACTCCGCGATCTGGTTTGGATGCTGACGAACGAACCTCAAGGCATTCACGGAAAAGGGTCAAGGTATCTCCGGGCCGGGCCGGACCCAGAAAACGGACTTCATCCCAGCCTAAGCCGGCAAGCACGGCAACCCTTGGCTGGTGTGTAACCAGATGAAGAACGGTAATCGCCATGAGATGCGTTCCTGCTGCGGTAAGCCCCTGGAAAAGAGATTTTTCGGCAGCCTCGGGATCGATATGAAAAAAATGAGGATCCCATTTCCCTGCATATTCTATAATCTCTTCCTGGGTGAGATAATACTCTCCAACCTTTTCAATTTCACCCAAAACAAAATCTTCAAAATATTTCATTTCAACATCCAATCATAATCCTTTTAATGGCAATGGATAGCAAAATCCTTATTCCTTCATGATATGAATCACTCTTTCATCCAGGCAGGACCTCAGAAACCTATTCATGGGCTTCTGATCCCCGGTATCATAAAAAGGGAGCATCAACTGGTTAAATTCAAGTTGCCGCTTTGCAGGGAGATTGATGGCGGGAAATCCCCGACTCAGCAACAGCCCGTTCATGACAAACCGCCCCATCCGCTTGTTGACATCATAAAAAAACTGATTTCTCGCCATGGTCAAAAAGAAATGGATGGCCCGGTCATAGATGTCCGGTATCCTATCAACCTCCTCGGTCATTTTCTCAAACAAACCCGGCAATGATGCGGCATCCGGCGGCAGATATCCGGTTCCTGCAATCGTCACCCCGCCGGATCTGAACCTTCCCCACTCCAAAGCCTCCCCCCTGGCCGCTATCCCATGAAGGGCGCAGACTTTTTCAACCGTGATCTCAAACCGGCCCTTTTCGATCAGGTCAAATATGGCCCGCCAAGCCTCTGCCTGATTCAGTGCGATCTGTTGGTCCGCCAACCGACGCCCGCCCACGGTAATTCCATCTAATAAGGTCTGGATTTCAGGCAGGGTGAAATGAATCCCCTCCAGGTTCACCGCATCACATACCAGTTCAGCCAGTTGGCGCTTGGCCAGCATGACGGCTTTTGCCTTATTGGGCGTCATGTTCCATTGAGTATCTTTCATTGTGTTTACCACTTCCAAGTAATATTGTCCGGCGTCAGACCGTAACCGGTTTAAGTCCCGAAGATTTTGCCCAACGAATCCTTTTTGATTTTAACGTAAAGCTAAGCCGAAGCACTCCAATAGTTGTACAACCTGCTTGAGCACCAGGTTTGGCATATTTATTACCTTTCCAACTCTCCCCAACGCAAATAGAACGCAAAAAAGGGGTCCGTTATATGCAGTTTCTTTTCTTCTTCTTCAAAATCAATCACAGGCGTCGAACTCTGATCGGTGGCAGCGATTGTGGCCATATGCTTTAATACCCTAGCAACCTCATGAAGCTGGGGAATCTGAGCCCCAGCAACATCTCTGATCGCAGTCCTAAGTTCCTCATACTCAAGACTCACCAATCCGGGACGTAAATGTGCAAGACCATACAGAACCAATTCGTATATGTCCACAGTCTTGCCACTTTTCAACTTTCGTTGCAAGCGGTCAGTTCGTTGGCGCGGTCCGCGAGCCAGCTTTTCGAAGATTGGTCTTCCTATTGTCTCTGCTACATCTCGAAAAACGCTCTCCTGCTCCGGCTGGCCTGCTTCGAGATCTCGAACCCTCTTTTCGTACTCTACATCCAGCAGTTTACTTACGCCCCGGCAAAAATCCTGCATTAAGTGAGGGCTTCCTATAGCCTCAGAAGAGAGATCTGCACTGAATTTGGACGGTACTTTGTAATTTAAAAGTTTAAAACCGGTGTTCGAAATGAATTGGAGTTCGTCCTCTGACCAAGTCGGAATGTTGATAGGCGAAATGCGCCCGGTCATCTCTTTTTCAACTTTTAGTGCATCATAACGGCGGTGTGGGATTGCTATGATAACAACAGGAAGTCCATCAAATATCAAAGGTTTTAGCGCTCGCACGATGCTTCCTTGCATATCACGAGGAATGTAATGGAAGTCGTCCACAACAAGTGGAACATTCGAGGAGCGCAAACCTTTGAGAGCGGCCACACGTGAGGACAGATTTCGGCTGCTCGTTGACTTGGTTCCGCGTTCCTTCTGTGCTTCGGTGCTAATCTCTCCTGAACCTTTTGCAATAAAAAAGTTAGCTTCCGTTGTTCCTTTGCCCCCTATTTTGCTGATTGTTCCCTCGACAGTCTCCTCCCCTGCTGACTGAAAAAGCTGCAACTGTTCAATGATCACATCCCAAAAATCATCCTCCCGAGATACAACTCCGCCGTCTATCCATATGCTCTCTTCAGGAGGCAAAATCTTTCGGGCAAGGACCGTTTTTCCGGACTTCGTCTGCCCGGTAACCGTGACAAGCTTGCACAGATTATCCTTAACCTCGGCGAGTTTCTCTTCCAACTGCAAATCAACGCGTGGATTGTAAGTATGCCGCGGAAAGCCGCCTGGAACAAACACCTCTTGATAGCGCAACATTGTTTAGTCCTCTTCTTTGCCGAACAATTTATTGTGAAGTTCTGTATCTCCCTGAAACTTAAACGGTATTTGTCTAAAACAATTTAAAATTCAGATCGTTAACCCGTAGCAGGATTAAAAATCCATGTAAAGAACTATTCAATATATTTGGCGGGGGGATATCCGGCGGGTTGGCGGGAATGGGTTGCAGGGAATAGTTGAGCGGCTTTTGTACAGGGTCTTAACGCAATGGAGCGGCAAGACCGGCAACTTGTCTGAGCGAAGCGAGTTTTGCCGGTCAGCGCAATGGCGTTTAGAGCCTGTAGAAAGTCCGGTCATATGAGTCTCAACCCATGGCCGGACCACCCAACAGGCCTTAGGACCTTACCCGTCGATAAACAGTCCCATGGATTCTATCTGCTGCACATCTTCGGTTTCCATGACCTGGACGATGTTTTTGTGCATCCGTTTTTTCAATTCCCCGAAAATACCCCGTTTCTTGGTAAAGGTCCGGGCAAAGGCCATGGCGTCTTTTATGAGCTCTTCTTTGTCGCTGCTGGCTTTGACGATGACGTGACTTTGGTAAAGTTCTTCGGCCCCCACCCGTTTGCCGGAAAGGATCATTTCATTGAATTTATATTCGGGAATGGCTTTCCGGACAAACTGGATCATGCCCGGCAAAAAGGGAATGCTGATATCCACCTCAGGAAAACAGAAGAAGCCCTTGTCCTTTTTCATGAACCTGAAATCGCAGGTGCAGGCCAGCATGGCGCCGTTTCCAAAGGCATGGCCGTTGATGGCGGCAATCATGGGAAGGGGCATGAACAGGAAGCGTTTAAAAATACCGTTGATCCCGTGCAGAAAAGCCTTGATACTATCAACATCGTTTTCACCCATCTTGCCGGTGAGCCATTCAATATCAATGCCCTGGCAGAAATTCTTTTCATCGTCGGAGGTCAGGACAACGGCATAAATCTCCTTATCCGCCTCTATTTCATCCAGGCACCGGTTCATCTCTTCCACAAACACAAGGTTCTGCTTGTTGGCAGTGTTACACATCCGAATAACGGCGACGGAGCCGTCTTTTAACCATTCTATCACCGGCATAAATCAATCTCCCAGTATCTGTATTTGTAAATAACCGCAGTTTGTTCATAAAATATCCCGGTCCATAATTCAAGTTAAAACCGGGACCGGGCTGCAAAAACAGGTCAGATATCAAAAGAAAATCTAATTGACAAGCCCTTTTTTTTCTGACAAGCTCCCCAATGATATTAAAGCCCGGATTTGGGCTGTAATCCATACGGACAGGGAAACGCCATGATTATTGGAATAGATGTTGGCGGTACAAATACGGATGCTGTTCTTTTAAGCGCCAGTGGCATTGAAAAAAAATTCAAATACGCCACCGATGCGGCAGATCTTTTCCATACCATCCTTGCATGTTTTGAAAAGCTTCTGGACGGTATCGACCCCAAACGAATAAAACGCATTGTCATATCCACCACGCTGACCACCAACGCCATTGTTCAGCAGGATATGAACCCGGTGGGCATGGTGGTTTCAGCAGGGCCCGGTATTGACCCTGAATTTTTCAGGACCGGGGAGCAGTATTATTGCGTTTCAGGGTCCATCAATCACAGGGGAAGAGAAAAAGCCCCGGTGAATACCATGGAAATCAACGATATTGTCCAGAAAATGGAAAAGGCCGGGATTGAATATGTGGGGGTGGTCAGCAAATTCTGCGTCCGGAACCCCAGCCATGAGATCCTTATTAAACGGATTCTGAACCGGCATTTCAAAAAGGTCTTTCTCGGGCATCATGTCTCCGGGAACCTGAATTTCCCGCGGCGGATCGCCACCACCCATCTGAACGCCGCCGTCTTCTCCCTCCATAAATCCTTTTTTGAAGCCATTAAAGACTCTCTGAAACAAATGGGGCTTTCCATTCCCATCCATATCCTTAAGGCGGACGGGGGCACCATGTCCCTTGAGTCTTCCATGTCCTTTCCCGGTCAGACCGTGTTGTCTGGGCCTGCGGCAAGTATCATGGGCGCCATTCCCTATGCGCCGAAAAAACAGGATGCCATTGTACTGGATATCGGCGGCACCACCACGGATATTGCCTTTCTGGTCAATAAGGCCCCTTTGCTGGAGCCCATGGGAATCCAGAGAGGCCAGTATAAAAGCCTGATCCGGTCTCTTCAGACCGATTCAAAAGGGATCGGGGGCGACAGCGTAGTCCGGGTAAAGGACCGGGAGCTGGTCATCGGACCTGACCGGAAGGGTCCTGCCATGGCTTTTGGCGGTCCCGAGCCCACCCCCACGGATGCCCTTATTGTCCTTGGACTCATGCCGGAAGGCAATGCGGAAAAAGCCCGGAAGGGAATCCACCAAATCGCTCTGGAACTGGGTCTTGATGATGTTGAAACCGCTGATAAAATATTTAAAAAATGCTGTTCCATCATTCTCAAAAAGACCTTTGAAATGATTGACAAGATCAATACCCAGCCGGTGTATACGGTTCATGAATTCCTGGAAGGCTATAAGATCAGCCCGAGGAAAATCCTTCTCCTGGGCGGCCCGGCCCCCTATTTTGCCAAAAAAATAGAAGAACTTTATCATATCAAGACCATTGTTGTTCCGGAATCTTCCGTGGCCAATGCCATCGGGGCGGCCCTGGCCAGGACCACCTGTGAAATCTCCCTGAATGCGGATACGGAACAGGGAATAGTGACGGCCCATGAAGAAGATTTTGCAGAGCCCATCTCCAAAACCTATTCTGAAGACGATCTCATTGAAACCGCCCATGCCCTGTTAAAAGAAAAGGCCCTCAATTCCGGAGCAGACCCGGACAATATAGACGATGTGGAAGTGGTTGAATTTCAAAAATTCAATATTGTCCGGAATTTCTCACCCAAGGGGAAGATTTTCAGAACCAAAATGCAGATCAAACCCGGTCTGATAAAAGGGTTTGAACATATTTTGTCCCAGTTATAAGAGGTAAGCATGTTAAAAGCATCCAATAAAACAGGTCTTGTATTCTTCCCTGCCTTTGACTGGGCCATTGACCCCACCCATCCGGAAAGAGAAGAAAGGCTGTTGTATACCCAGGATCAGGTCACCGAAGAAGGGGTCTTTGATATCAGCGGTATCATTGAATACAAACCAGAGATCGTCACGGTCCAGGATATCCGGAGGGCCCATTTCTGTATCCCCGATGAAAAATCAATTACCACCGAATCCCATCTGATCAGCGCCGGAGGCGCCAAAGCCATTGCCAATGCGGTTCTGAACAAGGAAGTGAAAAACGGATTCGCCCTGGTCCGGCCTCCGGGCCATCATTCCATGAGGGTTTCCCATGGCGGCAGGGGGTTCTGCCATATCAATATTGAAGCGGTGATGGTTGAATATATCCGGACCCAATTCGGGCTGAAACGAATCGCCGTGGTGGACACGGACTGCCATCACGGAGACGGCACCAACGATATTTTCTGGCATGATCCCGATGTCCTTTTCATTTCCCTTCATCAGGACGGCCGGACCCTGTATCCGGGCACAGGCTTTACCGGGGAGCTGGGCGGTCCCAATGCCCGGGGGTCCAACCTGAATATTCCCCTGCCTCCCGGAACCTCCACGGAAGGCTATCTGTATGTCATCAAAAATTGTGTATTGCCGGTACTGGAAGAATTCAAACCCGACCTGATTGTCAATTCCGCGGGCCAGGACAACCACTATACCGATCCCTTGACCAATATGAATTTTTCCGCCCAGGGCTATGCCATGCTGACCTCCCTTCTCAAGCCGGATATTGCCGTCCTGGAAGGCGGATATTCCATTGAAGGCGCCCTTCCCTATGTCAACCTCGGCATCATCCTGTCCATGGCAGGCATTGACTATTCAGGGGTTATTGAACCGGACTATGATCCGGAACGCTTAAAGCAATCCGTCAGTGTTACGGATAAAATCAAAAAAACCACGGATACCATCAATGCCTATTGGAAAGAAAAGGATGAACTCCGGCAGAAAACAGGAACACCCGGAAGTTTTGAGACCCGGCACCGGGAAATATTTTATGATACCGACAATATCTTTGAACGGCAAAAGGAAAAAATCCGTATCTGCCGGGACTGCGGCGGCTGCTTTGAAATTGATTCCTCTGCTTCCACAGGCAACCATATTCTGGGGGTCCATATCCCCATCAATGCCTGTAAGGCCTGCACTGAAGAAGGATACCGGTTTTTCGACCAGGCTGATAAACATAAATTCAACCAGGTCATTCTGCAAGACAGAACCAAAGATCTCTATGAAATAAAGTGACCTCCAAAACCCATTTCCGTCACATCAAGACAAGATCCCTTGTGATTCAAGCCATAAGGGATTTTTTCAACCAAAACGATTTTCTTGAAGTGGAGACACCGATACGATGTCCCGCCGTTATTCCCGAGGCCCAGATAGATCCCGTCACCTCGGAGGGGTGGTTTCTCCAGGCCTCTCCGGAACTTTGCATGAAACGCTTATTATCAAAGGGATGGGACAGGATTTTCCAGATCTGCAAATGCTTCCGGAAAAATGAAAGAGGCCGGCACCATTTGCCGGAACTGACGATGCTGGAATGGTATGCAAAAGACCATACCTATCTGGATCTCATGGATCAATGTGAAGCCCTGGTCAAATTTATTGCAGCGCGGCTGAACCTGGACGGCAAGCTTCAGTATCAGGGAAAAACCATCCTTCTGAATCAGCCTTGGCAACGGATTAAGGTCAGTGAAGCCTTCCGCCTCTATTCAGACATTCCACTCCCGGAAGCACTGAAACAGAATCAGTTTGATGAAATGGTCGGCTTTCGGATAGAACCCCGCCTCGGCAATCCCACACCTGCTTTTTTATACGATTACCCGGCGTCCCTTGCCTCCCTGGCAAGGCTTCTGCCCCAAAACCCGGAATTCGCCGAAAGGGTTGAATTTTATATGGCCGGCATTGAACTGGCCAATGGATTTACCGAACTTAACGATGCTGCCGAACAAAAGCACCGCTTTGGCAAAGAAAATAAGATCCGGTCGGCCCGGGATCAATCCCTTCTTCCCATGCCGGACCGATTTTTAAAGGATCTTGAAACCATGCCCGATGCAGCCGGTATCGCCCTGGGGGTGGACCGGCTGGTCATGCTTTTCTGCGATGCAGAGACCATTGATGAAGTGGTTTTATTTACTCCTGAAGCCCTTTAATATTTTCATGCTTGATGTGCCTATTGATTTCCGTTAGAATATCAGTGTCCGATATCATAACGATCTTATGAAACAGACAGGATGAACACGGCTATGGATCAAAAACCAATAAGAACAGAAACCAAAAGCCCGATAAAGCCTGCGGGCCTGCCGGAAGATGCCGAGCGAATCAACTACACCCTTTATGACATCTCCAATGCAGTCAATACGACCCGTAATCTTAAGGAATTGTACCAATCCATTTATAATTCGCTGAACAAACTGATGCCCCTGCCCAATTTCTATATAGCGATGTATGACCATCAAAAGAAGACCATTCATTTTGAATATTTCATTGATGAATATGACGATGATTTCCCGATCATTGAAACTCTTGAAGAACCCGGCTGTCTTACCGGAGAAGTGCTTCTTGCCGGGCGGCCCCTCTTTTTGAAGGAAAACATGCTGATGGAATGGACCCGGAAAAGCAAGATTGTGGGAACGGTCCCCAAAATATGGCTCGGCGTTCCCCTGATCATTCAGGGTAAAGTCATCGGCGCCATCTGTGTTCAGCATTATTCAGACCCCGGTTATTTCTCACACCGGCACCTGGAAATCCTGATTTCCGTTTCTGATCAGATTGCCGTAGCCATCGAAAGACGGCAGATCCTGGATGCCCTTGAAAAAAAAGAAAAAACCCTGAGCCTGATCTTTGATCAGAATCCGGATTCCATTCTGATCACCCGAATGGATACGGGCGTCATTGCCGACGCCAATAAGGTGTTTATGGATCTTTCCGGCCTTGGCCCCAATGCGGTACTGGGTAAGACCACAGAGGAAATCGGTATGTGGAAGGACGAGCATGAATATCCGGCGTGGATTGCCCGGCTGAAAGAAAAGGGGTCCTATAAAAACCAGAAAGCCGCCCTCTTTCTCAATAATAAAACCATTTCAGCCCTTATTTCCTCAAAGGTCCTGGATCTTGACGGCATCCCCCATATCATTTCCATCATCCGCGATATCTCCGATCAGAAAATCTTTGAAGACGGCCCGTCTCAAGCCCAGATGGAAAAAACAAAAGACGGCAGCGTTGAAAATTCTCCCAAAACTGTCCTGGTCATTGAGGATGAGGATATGGTAAGGGATATGGCCGTCAAAGCCTTAAAGGTCTTTGGGTATAAGACCCTTGACGCCTGTGACGGTGAAGCAGGGGCGGCCCTGTTCAAAAAACACCACACGTCCATTGATGCCGTCCTGCTGGACATTATCATGCCGAAAATGTCAGGCACGGAAACTTTCAGGCAGTTGCTGAAAATAAATCCCAATGTCAAAGTCATTGTAGCATCCGGCCATGTCACCAATGACGATCAGAAAAAAATATTTACAAAGGCCTGCGCCTACCTTGAGAAGCCCTATCAGATTATGGAACTCAAACAGACATTGGAATCCATTTTCAAATAATAGGCTCTATTCGTCCCAGCCGTGCTGGCCGATTAATTTGACAAACCGGCAGGCTCCCAGATTGCTTGTTCTGATACCGGTCTCGGTCTTTTCAAGTTTCAGCAATTCCTGGGAAAAGGTGCCTCCCACGGGCATGACCAGGCGTCCCCCCATTGAAAGCTGATCGATCAAAGGAGTTGGAATCTGTTGGCCGCCCGCAGTGACCATAATGGCATCAAAGGGACTCTCCTCTTTCCAGCCCTGGGTTCCGTCTGAATATCGCGTGACAATATTATAATATTTTAATTTATCAAACAGCTTTCTCGTCTGCAGGAAAAGCGTATTATTTCTTTCGATGGTATAGACCTTATAGGCAATCTGGGCAAGGACTGCTGCCTGGTACCCGGACCCGGTCCCTATTTCCAGCACCCGTTCATGCCCTTTTAATTCAAGGCTCTGGGTCATCTCTGCAATAATATAGGGCTGGGAAATGGTCTGGCCTTCCCCGATGGGAAGCGGGAAATCGCCATAAGCGCTGTCTACCAAGGCCTCGCTGACAAACAGATGCCGGGGGACCCTGGACATGGCCTGAAGTACCAGAGGATCGGTAACTCCCCTTGAAATAATCTGTTTTTCCACCATTTCACTTCGATGGCGGGCAAATTTCTTAGATTCATCTTTCATGCCCCCCTTAATACCAGCAAGACATACATCCGTCAAGATGACACAATCCTTTTACCCCTGCAAACTCATCTTGATTTTTGCGCTGAACATCAGTAATGATGACCCCATGACGAAACTTCAACAGATCATAACGGCAATCCTTGTTTCCTGGATCATCTTTTTCATCGGCATATCCGGATATATGACGATAGAAAAGTGGAATTTCCTTGATTCCGCCTATATGACGGCGATAACCCTTGCCACCGTAGGATTCATGGAAGTTCATGAAATGAGTCCTGCAGGACGGATATTTACCATTGTCCTGATATTTTTCGGTGTGGGATATTTTGTCTATATTGCCGGGGTCATCATACAATTCATTGTCGAGGGGGAAATACAATCCATATTGGGGAGGAAAAGATTGGACAAAAAAATCAGTAATATGAAAAACCATTATATTATCTGTGGCTATGGCCGTATCGGAAGAGTTTTATGTCAGCTCATCAGCGAAGAAACAAAGGATATTGTCGTTATTGAAGAAAAAGATGAGCTTATGGCACTGCTGGAAAAAGACAAAATGCATTATCTTCATGGAAATGCTTCGGATGAAGACCTCCTGGAAAAAGCAAATATTAGAAACGCATCTTTTCTGGTGGCCGCCCTCGGAACCGATGCAGCCAATGTTTTCCTGGTCCTGACTGCAAGGCAGTTGAATCCGGACATTTATATCCTGGCCAGGGCCAGCAACCCGGATGTCAGGAATAAATTATTGATTGCAGGAGCCAATCTTGTGGAATCCCCCTATGATACAGGGGCCATATCCATGGGTCTGAAACTGTTAAGACCCAGTGTCAGCAGTTTTCTCGATATTGCCCTGTCAAGGAAAAGCGAGGCAATCCAGATCGAAGAGCTTTTTATTCCAAAGATTTCCCAGTATACCCATATCGCATTAAAGGACTCCAAGATCCGGCAGGATTTCAACCTCATTATCATTGCCATTAAAAAGGCCTCCGGCGAGATGCTTTTCAACCCTCACTTTGAAACATTGATTGAACCCAGGGATACGGTGATTGTCATGGGGAAAACAGCAGATCTCAGAAAATTTTCCAAAGCCATTAACCCTGAAGGGTCCTGAAATCATAATATTGCATAATTTAGTTCCGTCCAGGTCCGTATTGAATCCGCCGGCTTATATTTTGTAAATTACCCGCTGATCTGTAATAATGATGTCCACGCTGTATTTTCTGGATTCCATCTGAATCTGGTCCACGATCTGTTCTTCATAGGCCAGGGCCACCTTCCTGCATGTTTCAGGCAACCGGGTAATAAGCTTGTTATAAAAATTGTTACCTAATCCGACCCGGCCACCCTTATCATCAAAGGCAAGTCCCGGGATAATGGCAATATTGATCTCGTCCAAAGATACTTTTTTACACCTGTCAATATCCGGTTCCAGTATATCATTGGCATTCCTGATCAAATCCTTGCCATAGTTGCTGATCTTATAAAGATTAATGGCGTTTTTTGCATCTGTAAAAACAGGCAGGGCAATTCCTTTTTCAATCTGAAGTGCTTTTCTGATGATCTTTTCCGTGGGGATTTCATTGCTAACAGGAGTATATAAAAAGGCCAGGTGGGCTTCCATAAAATTTGCAAATTCAAACAGCCGTTGTTCAATCTTTGTGTATTTGGCATTAAGTTCTTCTTTTGTAAGATTTTTCAAGCGTTCAGCCACAAGTGCCAGGTTATTCGTTTTTACATTCTTCATATCATCCATAACTTTCGTTCCTCTGATTACAAAAAAAGTTTTTCCAAATATTATACACAAGTCTCAAATTGTCAACCTGCAATAATCATTGACTGTTTACACCCTGCATGCTATCAGGTTAAGATCGTTGAAGAATCTTATGAATGAAGTGATTAGCTAACTCTTGTAAGGAAAAATGAAGGAAAAATGCTGGATTTAAAATTTATCAACACCCATCTGGAGGGTGTAAAAACAGCCATGAACAAAAGAAGGGCCAAAATTGACTTTTCCCTTATGACGGATAATGATGAAAAAAGGAAAGCGTTGCTTTTAAACATAGAAGAATTAAGGCATACCCGGAATAAGGTTTCCGATGAAATTGCAGGTTTAAAAAAATCAGGGGGGGACGCCGGACCTCTCATCGAGAAAATGAAGGACGTGTCAGATACCATCAAAACCCTTGATAAAGATCTTGCCGCCATAGAAACTGCCATTCAATCTTTTCTCATCTCCCTGCCCAATCTCCCCCATGACAGCGTCCCTGTGGGCAAGGATGAGACAGAGAACCGCCTTGAAAAAAAATACGGAGAACCCAGAACCTTCGATTTTGAAATCAAACCCCACTGGGAGATCGGCGAAGCCTTGGGCATTCTTGATCTGGCGCGGGCCAGCAAACTGGCCGGGGCAAGATTTCCCCTTTATTTTGGAAACGGGGCCAGGCTTGAAAGGGCCTTGATCAATTTCATGCTGGATACCCATGTTTCCCGGCATGGGTATACCGAGACCCTTCCCCCCTTTATCGTGAACCGGGCAACCATGACGGGCACCGGGCAATTGCCCAAATTCGAGGAAGACCTTTTTAAGATTGAGGGCTGGGACTATTTTCTCATCCCCACCTCGGAAGTTCCCATGACCAATATTTATGCCGGGGAGATCATCGATGAATCCCTCCTGCCCTGTAAGTTTACGGCCTATACGCCCTGCTTCAGGTCGGAAGCAGGATCCTACGGCAAAGATACCAAGGGGCTGATCCGGCAACATCAGTTTAATAAGGTGGAGCTGGTCAAATTAGCAACCCCTGAATCCTCTTTTGAAGAACTGGAATCCCTGCTGGCAAATGCTGAAAAAATCCTTCAGCTTCTTGAACTTCCCTATCAGGTTATTTCGCTCTGTACCGGCGATCTTGGTTTTTCTGCAGCCAAAACCTATGATATTGAAGTCTGGATGCCCAGCCAGGACAAATACAGGGAAATATCTTCCTGCAGCAATTGCCTTGATTTCCAAGCCAGACGAGCCAACATCCGGTTCAGAAGAAAAGACGGGAAAAAACCCGAATATGTCCATACCTTAAACGGGTCCGGACTTGCCGTCGGCAGAACCTTTGCCGCCATTCTGGAGAACTATCAGAATCCAGACGGTTCTGTAGCCATCCCCAAAATACTAATACCCTATATGGGAGGTCAAACAGTTATTCGCCATGATGCCTGATTATTTCCCGGAAGATATAAAACCCTATATCATACCCGAAGCTAAGGGTGAATTATATTACCAGTGCCTCGGATGTGACGCCCAATATCCCGTTGATAAACTTTTATATGTCTGTCCTTCCTGCGGGGAGGTCTTACTCATTCATGACCGGCATGCCTCGTCTTTAAAAAAAATCCCGGGTCCGGTCTGGCAAAAAATATTTGATTTCCGAAGAATGCTCAAAATTCCGGCCCTCAAAGGGATCTATCGGTACCATGAATTCATCGGCTCCTGTATTCCCCTGGAATCCATCATCTATCTTGGAGAAGGCCATACCCCTGTTGTGGAAGCCAATGACTGGCTAAAAGAAAAGGTCGGCCTGTCCTTTTTTTACAAGAATGACGGCCAGAACCCGAGTGCCTCCTTCAAAGATCGCGGAATGGCCAGCGCCTTGTCCAGCATCAAATACCTCATCGATCAAAAACGGATCTCCAACGTTATTGCCGTCTGCGCCTCCACCGGGGACACTTCGGCCTCGGCGGCTCTCTATGCGTCCTATCTGGGTCCTTTGATCAAATCCGCTGTTCTTTTGCCCCATAAAAAGGTCACTTCCCAGCAATTGTCGCAACCTCTCGGGAGCGGGGCAAGGGTTTTCGAAATCCCGGGGGTCTTTGACGACTGCATGAAAATCGTTGAATCCCTTTCATCCCGGTATTCCGTTGTCCTCTTGAATTCAAAAAACGCCTGGCGGATTCTGGGACAGGAATCCTATTCCTATGAAATTGCCCAGGATTTTGACTGGAAAATGAAGGATAAAGTTGTCGTCGTTCCCATCGGGAATGCGGGAAATATCTCGGCGGTCATGAGTGGTTTTATTAAATTTTTCGAAGCCGGCATTATTAATGCCCTCCCTAAAATCATCGGTGTCCAGTCGGAACATGCGGACCCTGTTTACCGATATTATCTTGAACCCGATGAAGCCAAACGAAAATTTATCCCGGTCAATACAAAACCCAGTGTTGCCCAGGCTGCCATGATCGGAAATCCGGTGTCCATGCCTCGGGTTATACAGGTCTCAAAAAAATACAATGAAATGGCCGGGCGCCGGCAGGTATTTTTTATCCGCGTCACCGAACAGTCCATTATGGATTGGCAACTCCAGGCCAATCATAACGGCCATATCGCCTGTACCCAGGGAGGGGAATGCCTTGCAGGGCTGGCAGAGGCTTTTTTGCAAAAGATTGTAACCGCCGACGAAACTGCTATTCTTGACGCCACGGCCCATGCCATTAAATTTTCAGAATTCCAGGATCTTTATTTTAGGTCTGAAATCCCTGAGGATTATAAGATCAGTTCCAATCCTGATTTTATCAATCTGCCGTCGCTGATACTGCCGGATGACCCGGATATGATCCCGTCCCAACAAAAACGATTGAATGAAAAAGATTTCAAACGATTTGTGCAAGAGATTTCCGATAAAATCGCTGAAAAATTAAAATTAGACGTATCTGAATAGCCTATGAAGAAAGATGCCGGGATAAAATTATTCATTTTTAGTATTCTGTCCATCTATGCCTGTATTGTCATTCCCTGTCCTTCCCAATCAAAAACCAGCAGCGTCAAAACCTCTTATAAACGGTATTCCATTTTAACCTATAAAGGTGAAGATGTCCTTTGTGAACCCTATACAGTAACCAAAGATGACTGGCTGTATAAAATTCTCAGGAAAAAAGGAGAAATCTCGGAAAAGGATTTCCCTCATTTCATCAGCATTTTTAAAGAGATAAACCCCCAGATCAGCAATATTGATGCCATTGAACCGGATATTAATATTCTGATTCCGCTGAAAAAAGTGAATAAATCCGACTATGACCTCAGCACGTCTAAGAATGTGGTCGTTCCGATCATAGAATTCTCAACCATTTCCGAAGACCCGGACCTTCAGCCCTTTCTGAAAAAGCACATTGTTCAGAAGGGAGAAACGGCTGAAAGCCTTATGGATAAAGCATTTTTACAAGAAGCGGGGAGCCTGTCCGAGGAAGGGTTGAAAATCTTTCAACTGGCAAATCCGAACATTCAAAATATTAATATCCTGTATGAAGGTACGGACATTTATTTACCGGATCCTTCGATCCGGTCACAGCCTTGGTTCAGGCCGCTTTTAGTCAAAAATAATGCAGAAAACAAAATAATGCAGGATGAAATAAGGGACCAACAGATAGAGGCCAACCAGCTTGCCCGGTTGAAAAAATACTCTTCCCTTATCGGAGGCGTCCTATTAAATCAGGGCAGGCTATATTTCCCAGGGGATAACAATTCAACCCATTTTCTTGATTTATCCGCCACCCCGGTGATTCAAACCGACGACGACCAAAGAATTATCATTACTGCGGAGGATGCACTGAGCGATGAGCTCGTTGAAAGCATTCGGTTGTATTGGAAAAATTTAAAGACCCAATTACTGGTCGATGCTCTGGAAAAAGCGAAAGGCAACGACAATACTCCCATCCAGGGCAATAACACCCTGAAAACAAAAAAAATGATCCAATCCCTTCTGTCTCAGGCCGGGTTCGACTATACGGCTGATGCAAAGATTCCGTTCACCCTCTATCATATCAACCTTGAAGCATCTTTTGGCCGAGTGATCCAGAAAGATTCAACGGATTTACTGATCAATTTCGGGAATGTTTATGGATCAGCCCTTGAGGTCCTTGAAAAACGTGAATTTGAAATTATTTCCATAACCCCTGAACTTAAAGTGTATGAAATTATTGCTCTTTTATTTTCCCGGCTGGGGTATTCAATCCGGCAAAACCCGTCTTTTTCTACCGGAGAAACGGTTGAAAAACTGGAGGGTGTCTATACGGTTCAAGACCAGGACAAATTTTTCATCCCGCTTGAACGCTTAAGTGCTTCCGCAATAACCTATTTACAAAAGGAAAATATAAAAATTCTATCCATCGAGCATGATGCGACAACAATACAAGAGGAGTCCTCCAAATGAAAAATCTATGCTGTTTATTCGTTATCTTCCTGTTTTTGACCTCATGCGCATCCCAGGGCGTGAATCCGGTGGAAAAAAAAGAAATCGCCCTTGCAACCCAGAGAGTCGGCGAAGGGTTCTATAGCGCCGGAGATTATTCATCAGCACTCAAAAATCTCTTGGAAGCCTATGAAACCATACCCGATGACCCCTATTTGAATAACAGTCTGGGCCTTGTCTATCTGGAAAAGGACCGATATGATCTGGCGGAAACTCATTTTAAAAAGGCCCTGGAATTAAAAAAAGACTACGTTAATGCAAAAAACAATCTGGGCGCTGCCTACCTGAAACAGGAAAAATGGTCCCTGGCCATTGAATGTTTTGAAGATGTATCAAAAAATCTAATCTATGCCAATCCGGAGTTCCCCTTGTCTAATTTGGGGTGGGCCTATTTCCATCAGAAAAAATATCAGAAATCCATCTCTTATTTTACGAAATCCCTGGAAATCGATCCCAAATTCCTTAACTCCATTCATGGTCTGGCTTCTGTTTATTTAGAGACAAAGGAGCATCTGAAAGCTATTAATTTTCTTACCCAGGAGCTGAAAAGGGAGCCTTCTGCTGCAATTCTTCATTCCGATCTGGCCAAAGCCTATGAAGGCATCAACGATTTCACCCGGGCAAAAGCATCATGGCGCACCGTATTGAATTTTACCTCCGAGACATCACAGCTTGCAAGGGAAGCCAAAAAACGGCTGGATGAATTAAACTAATCCGCTGCCGTATACTTGTTTCGTTTCTGCTCCAACTGGATGATGGACGGGGTTAAAAATATCAAGAGTTCATTTCTGTTGTCGATATCGTTATCCGTTCGGAAAAGTCGCCCCAGGATAGGAATTCCGGACAAGACCGGCGTTCCGGAAGTGTTTTTGTTGTCCGTTGTTTTAACAATTCCGCCAATGACAATGGTGTCATTGTCATTGACCAGGAGTTCGGTTTCAGCCTCATTAGTGGATAGAGAGGGAACACCATTGGTAATGGAATCAACATCGTTTTTTGTCAAATATACGGTCATAGAAATTCGTTTATCCGGCGTCACATGGGGGGTAACCTCCAAGAGCAGATCAACATTTTTAAATTTAACTGAGGATCCCCCTGAGTCATCCCGTTCAAGATAAGCAAATTCAAGTCCCTGTTTTATTTTTGCTTTTTTATTATCAAGTGTCAGTATTCTGGGGGATGAAATGATCTTAACGTCCCCCTTGGTTTCCGATGCTGCGATTTGAGCCTGCAGGTTTAAAAAATTAGACCCGAGAATATTGTAAAAATTAAATGACCCCGTATTGACCGGGGCAGCAGCGGGAAAATTGAGGGCGACACTGAAATCTCTATCTCTGCCTGTCCAGGCGGATTGAGTTTTTGCAAATCCCAATCCCAGGCCCAGTTCACGTGAAAAAGCCTTGGAGACCTCAACCACTTTTGCTTCAATCATAATCTGCGGTGTCACTCTGTCAAGGCGATAAATCGTCTCCCTGGCTTGATCAATTTTCGGTTGAATATCGGTCACAATGATCATATTGGTCCGCTTGTCAACGCTGATTCTTCCCCGGTCCTTTGTGAGAATCTGGTCAATATGAGGTTTGATGTCCATTTCCGCATCTGAATAATTTATGGGGATATATTCTGTTACCAAGGGTTCAAAACTTTCTTTATCGTCCAGGGTTTTCTTTTTTTCCGCTATGGCATCCTGGACAAATTTTTCTTCCTTCCTGAGAGTATCAAGGGTCGCGATCCGGATAACATTCCCTTCTTTTTTCTGGCCAAGATTATTCATTTTCAAGACAAGGTCCAGCACCTGATCCCAGGGGACCGGGTCTTCCAGGGCCAAGGTGACTTTACCTTCAACGTCTTTATCAATGGCAAAATTCAACCCGCCGACACTTCTTAATATCCTGAACACATTTTTGATATCGGTCTCATAGAAATCCAGTTTGATTTTTTCGCCCGTAAATTTTTTAGGCGGCCCATATATCTCTTCCTCTAATGTTTTGCTCTTTTCAACAGATTCCGTTGTTTTCAATTGCGAGGCAACTATTTTTGGATCAGGCGCAATGGTTTCGATTTGGACTTCATTCCCAAGGGTTTTCTTTGCCTTGGTGAAAACCGGTGGTTCAAGCAGGGTTGGTTCAAAATACATCAAAATGGTATTTTGATCTTGAACAACCCGATAAGGAACAAGGTCTCTGATATTAATTTCGATTTTTGAATTTTTCTGTTTTCCGGGAACCTCCACCGGGATCAAACTCTCGACGGCGGATTTGAAATACTGAGTCAGCAAGGGACGCTTATGATGATCCGGGATGATGGTATTGTATAGATTCAAATATATCTTTTCTTTGCCGCCCAGCGTAATATCATACTTTACAGGGTGATTGGTTTCAACAGTGATATTAGATTTCCCATCCTCCATTGAATTAAACTCAATATTCGTCAATGTGGCGGTCTGAGCTGGAATTCTTGGCTCGCCGGCCTTTTTCGGAACAGCGGTTGATTTTTTATCATCGACGCTTAAAAGCGGTTCCGGACTGCTTTTATCGTTTACCCTATCTTTTCCGAGAGGCTGAGAAAGAGAAAATTTCAAGCTATTATCGGTTTCCGTAACTTCATAATCAAGATCCTTTGTTAACAGGATCTCAATCTTGACGGTTGTCATCTCTTTATCGGCGTAGGCAACAATCACATCGCTGATAATTTCATTTTCCTGAACATTGGTTCTGAGATCAGGAGAAATTTTGGCTTCCGGAAGATAAACGGCAATTCCAAAAGGAAAGGATTGTTTTATGGAGGTATAGACAAGTTTCTGATTCCCCGTGATAGTGGTGACGATCTTCTGATCCGCCATATCCACATGAACGGCAGTAATCTGCCTACCGGTCCGCCCTTCGGAATTTGTTTCCGCTGCTTGGGATTTTACCTGATCCTGTTCAGCCGTTTTTGTATTTTCAGTTTTCTGGGAGACGCAGCCTGCAAACAATAATACGGTCAAAAGAAAACTCAAAATATTCATTATCATATGGTTTGATCTTTTTGTCGGGGGAAAAGACATATCACTCCTCATCATCATTTTTATGAAGTTTTATTTCCTGAGTTTGCTCTTTAAGCTTGCCTTTAAAATCCTTAACAAGCTCCGTCACCACAATGCTGCTATCTTTTATCTCAGTAACTTTCCCTTGATTCCTACCGATAAAGGTTCCGATGGCAATTTCATACCCTTTCCCAGTGGCCTCCTCAACCATGGCAATCCGCTTTTTTTCCATTATGATGACGGCAACAAGGCGAATCTGACTCAATTCTATCTTTTCAAGGGGTGTCAGGATTCGCTGGGGGCTATCATCGTCAGCAGGCTGGGGTTCTTCGATTTTTTCCTGGATCAGCGGCAAAAAAGGATCTATTTTCCCCTTAGCGTCATAGTATTCAGTTTTCTCTTCAATCAATGAGGGCTCCTCAACCTGACCTTCATTGCTTGCTTCAGGCATTGCTCGGGCCGGTATTTCTGTTTTAAGCTCCGCAGGCGCTGTCTGACTCTGATGAACCGGAGGAGAAATTTTCCCTGAAACAACTTCAGGGGTTGAAGGTTTGCTCATATTGGCCTGATCATTACAGGCAATACACAATATTGCCAACCCAATTGAAACCGCCAGAAAAGAAATTTTTGATGTATTCATCTTTCTCAAGTCTTTTTTATTTGCCCCTTCTGCTTCTGATCTTTCTGTGGAGGCGCTTGTTTCTCCACAAACATATAAGTAACCGCCTTACAGCTCATTTCCAGGGATTGCCCGCCGGGTTTGCTTTTTACATCTACATCGTTGATCGTCACTATTCTGTTGAGATGAAGGACCTGGAAGAAAAAATCTGCAATCTGATGATATTTTCCTTCCACCTTAATGGATACAGGAATTTCACTATAGAATTCCTTGTTGATTTCATTTTCAGGCTGAAACAGGTGAAACGCCAAGCCGGCATTGCTTCCAGCCCTGGAAACCCCCGTCAGCAGGGAGGGTATCTCTTTTTTGTCCGGAAGCGCTTTCATGGCTTCGTTAAAAGCCTCGAGGGTTTCGGCCATTTTCTTTTCATAGATATGAATCTCTTCCGCTCTTTTTTTATAGGTTGCAAGGGTGTCTGTCTGGGTTTTATAAATCTTTTGAACGCTGGTATATTCTTCCTGACGCGGCATTAAAACAAAATAATAATACCCTCCGCCGAGAATACTAAAGGTGGCTAAACAGATCAGAAGGCGTTGAAGCCTTGTCAGTATTCCGACTTTTTCAAAGGCAACGGCGAGTTTTTCTTTGAACTCCTCCGTCTTATTTTTTAGGCTGCTCATTTTGACCCTTTTTTAAATCTTCTTTTTTCCCTTCTTCTTGGGTTATCCCGGTTTGGCACAGCAATTCAAATGATTTAAGCATGACATCATCTTGAAATATTTTCATCTTTGCAGATTTTAGGTCAACTTTACTGAACAGCATTGACTTCTCAAGCTTTTGCATGAATTCCGCAACGGTCGGGTTATCAAAGGCAATTCCCTTGATGGTAAGGCCGGCAGGGTCTGTTTTAAAGCTCTCAAGCCACATTCTTTCAGGGATAACAAGATCCGGCATACTTTTGAACAGAACAAAATGCTTTTCCTTTTGTTTCTCTAAGGACGAAACAATTTCAAGCTTTTCATCAAGGGCTTTCAGATCCTTTTTGATCTGAGCAACTCTGTCGGCTTTCTCTTTGTATTTTGATATCTGCTGATTGACTTGTTCGGTTTTCTGCTTAACCGTAATGATCTGTTTATCCAGGATCTGGGCATACCAGTACATCAAAACCGAAGTAAAAAGAATCAGCAGAAAAAAAATGGATATCTGCCGTCGGATATTTTCTTTTTTTCTGGCTGTCCTAAAGGGTAAGAGATTGATCTTTATCATTTATCATCTACTCTTCTTAATGCAAGCCCAATGGCTATAGGGGCCTGGGGGGCCGCTTTGGTTATAAAAGAGTCTGGAAATTTCTTTTCATTAATGATTAAACCCTCAAATGGATTAATGATTGAAACATCCGCATCCAGCTCTGAAAGAAGGCACTCCTTGAACCCGTCAACAAATACGCCGCCGCCGCTTAATACTATTTTTTCAACCTTTTCGTTATTGCCGCCGGATTGGAAGGTATTCACCGCCTCAAAAATTTCCGAACACCAGGACTGTGTCACCTTTGAACAAATGGATGCCATGGTGTCCGTGTCGATGATTCCCTTTTTCTCACCGTTCAAGGCCTGCTCAGCTTCTTCAATGGTGATTCCGGACTGATTGGAAATTTCTTCCAGAATCTGATTCGTTCCGGACATATTGTCTCTCATCATCAGGGATGCATTGGCCTTAAGAATATTCAAAGACATTTTTGATGCCCCGATATCTGCCAAAAGGGTTATCTGCTCGGTATTCTTATAGGGGAGAATTTCATAGGCATTCTGAAGGGCAAAGGTATCCACATCAATAATTCTGGGATTCAGCCCGGCCAAGTGGATCAGTTCAATATATTCAGCAACCAGGTCTTTTTTCACGGCAACCAGCAGGACACTGATCTGTTCTGATGAAAACTCGCTTTCTCCGATAATCTGATAATCAATATTAACGTCATCGATATCATAGGGGATATATTGTTCAGCCTCGGCATATATGGTATTGTGAAGCTCTTTTCCCGGCCGGGTGGTTGTATTGATGGTCTTTATGACAACGGAATGGCCCCCGGTTGAAATGGCGACATTTTTCTCATGAATTTTCTGGGATTTGAAAAGGGATTTAATATCATTTGCAAGGCCTTGCATATTCGCGACCCTGCCTTCGACAATGGACCCCGGTGCTATTCTGGCCATACCGAATTTGTTCAGAACATATCCCTGACCGGTTGTTTTCAGTTCAGCCACTTTAATGAAGGAGGAACCGATATCCAGACCTATAAGATGATCTTTTTTACGAAACATCATGCGCCTTCACAACAATTAAAAAAACCAATAACGCTTCAGGCATAGACAACAATCTTTTTTATATTGATATCTCACTCCAATATTACTATACTTTGGTATGATATTGCCGTCATGTCAAGCATTATCATAATTATTTGACCCTTTACCAGCAAAAAATTGATACGGCTGTTACCTCAAAAAAAAAAAAGATGAAATAATGTCGCAAAAAACAAATAGCTCACATGGCATCAAGCCTTTCCGGCTGGTCAAATTTTTTACATTCTCCTCTCTGATGATCATGTTCACGGCCACCATCGTCATTTCAGCCCTGAATGCACATTGGGTTCGAAATATATTGCTAGAAAAGAGTGAAGAATATGCCTCCCTCCTTGTTGAAAACCTGAATCACCAGATCATTTCCAGGTTCATGCTTCCCGTATTGGTACAATATGGCGAGATCAGGCTGCGTGAAAAGGAACAGTTTCTTTTAATGGACAAGGTTGTACGGTCCACCCTGCACAGTTTCAATGTTGAGATGGTCACCATTTATGATGAGAACAATATTATATCTTACAGCTTTGATACCTCCAAGATAGGACAACAGAATGCCGGTGGATTTCATTATGAAAAAGCAATGAAAAAAGAGGCCACATCAAGGTTGATCCAGCAGGGCAGCTTCCTTGAACTGATGTTCTGGTTTCCCCAGGAAACAAAAATCATCACTTTTTCTCCTTTACGGGCGGAAAAATTAAAATCACCGGCAAGCCTTGCCGGGCCTGTGCTGGGGGTTGTTGAAATTGTGCGGGATGTTTCCGACGATTATAAAAAAGTAGTTAAGCTCCAGGGACTTATTATTGTTTCCTGTTTCATTGTCATGGGGCTCCTGTTCATCGTACTTCGGTTTGTCGTCAAACATGGAGAAAAAATTATTGAGAAAAGAGCGGACGAGCGGCTCAAACTTGAAGAAAAATTACGCCAGGCAGAACATTTATCCGCCATTGGTGAAATGACCGCAGGAGTATCCCATGAAATTCGGAATCCCCTTGGAATTATTAAGAGCAGTGCTCAATTATTAAAAAAAAAAATGGAGAAAGTGGATGCTCAATCTACCATACCGGATATCATTATCGAAGAATCAGCACGGCTTGATAATATCATTACGGATTTCCTGAATTTTGCCAGACCCCAAAGGCCGGATTTCCGGCCCTGCAGGATAGAAAGCATCATTGAGAAAAATATTGCCTATCTCAACCCCCAGATAGAAGACAACAATTTCAAAATCATCACGGACATATCCGACTCTCTGCCTGAAATATCGGCGGACAGCGCCATGCTTTATCAGGCATTTTTAAATATTCTGATCAATGCATTTCAGTCTTTAAAACAAAACGGCCTCATTACCATAAAAATAAAATCCATTCCCGGACATATTGTCATTAATTTTATTGACAACGGGAAAGGGGTTCCGGAAGAGGTCTTAAAAAAAATATGGACGCCGTTCTTTACGACAAAGGACACCGGTACAGGCCTAGGGCTGGGTATTGTAAAAAATATTATCGAAGCTCACAATGGTATGATTACCATCACCAATGAGCCGGCAAAGGGTGCAAATGTTGAAATCAGGTTGCCGGTTTAGGAGATAGACCCTATGGAAAAAATATTGATCGTTGATGATGAAAAAAACTATCCCATGATTATAAGCGAACTCCTTCAGGAAGAAGGGTATTCATCATTAACCGCCTCCAGTGGAATGGAAGCCCTGGATATTTTAAACAATGAAATCATCGATCTTGTTTTAACCGATGTAAAAATGCCGGGAATCAGCGGTATTCAATTACTTGAAAAAATAAAGGAAATCAATCCGGACCTCCCGGTCATCATCATGACTGCTTACGGCAGTGTCGAAAAAGCCGTGGAAGCCATGCACAAGGGGGCCTATACCTTTATCCTGAAACCGTTTGAAAACCAGGCTCTGATAGCCCACATTGCCAAGGCCATCTCGGTTTACCGGATTGTCCAGGAAAATAATATGCTGAGGGAGGCCGTCATATCCAGGTTCAGCTTTGATAATATCATCGGAAAAAGCAAGCCCATGCAGGAAATCTATGAAACCATCAAAAAGGTGGCCCCCTCCAATGCCAGTGTGTTGATTGAAGGGGAAAGCGGTACGGGCAAAGAGCTGGTCGCCAAATCCATCCATTATAACAGCCTGAGAAAAGGAAACCCCATGGTTGCCGTAAACTGTGCCGCCTTTGCCGAAACCCTGCTTGAAAACGAATTGTTCGGTCATGAGAAAGGGGCTTTCACCGGAGCAAATACCATGAAAAAAGGCCGGTTTGAAATTTCAGACAAAGGGACCCTCTTTCTGGATGAAATCGGTGAATTGCCCATATCCCTTCAAGTCAAATTATTAAGGGTGCTCCAGGAAAAAACCATTGAACGGGTGGGCGGAACAGACTCCATCCCGGTTGACTTCCGCCTGATTGCCGCCACCAATAAAAATCTTGAAGAAGAAGTTAAAAAAGGCAAATTCAGGGAGGATTTATTTTACAGACTTAATGTTGTCAAAGTAAAGCTCCCCGCCCTGAAGGATCGATCCGATGATATCCCTTTATTAATCAGGCATTTTATCGACAAATACACTCATGGATCTCAATCAATCGGTCGAGTATCCGGAATTTCTCCGGAAGCGGTCAGGATTTTATGCGACTATAGATGGAAAGGTAATGTCCGAGAACTTGAAAACGTGATAGAACGCTCGGTCATCTTTTGTAACGGGGATACCATAACCCTGGCCGACCTTCCAGCCCAGTTGAGGCAGAATCCACCTTCAATTCTCGACCTTGACGGCATTCCGGAAGGGGTTGGGCTGGCGGAAACCCTTGCTGTTGTTGAAAAAAGGATGATACAAAAAGCCATGAAGCTTTCCGACAACATCCAGACAAAGGCCGCAGACCTCCTGGGTATAGGAAAAAGCGGGTTGAATCAGAAACTGAAAAAATTCAATCTGGATAAAGAATAAATCGATTTATTCAGGGTTCAAAATATTAAACTATTCTTTTATCCCTCCATCAAGGCTGTAGTTGCAATAGCGGAAGGGGTGCATATATGCTTTTCGGATAAAAAAAAGTTTAAAATATTGAACCTGTTTTCGATAAAAGCCCTGGACTTATTCATGGGCGAAACTCGAACCTCAAGCCTTAATAGATAAAAAATCCTATTATTTAAAATAGTTATTTTTTATACACGATTATTTTCCAGAAGATATGAGGGGTCTGGCAGGGATTTTGCTTTATACAGTTATAACTAACAAGACGTTAGTTATTTCATCTTTTTTTCCTTTTCTTAAAAAGGCTGCTTCTGTAAAGCAGCCTTTTTAAGTTTTGGATCAATTCATTTCCTGAACCTTACCCTTGGCAATGGTCGTATACATGGAGTTCCCATGCTCGGTCATGATTTTTTCATACATTTTTTTACTTTCGACCATATTCCCGGAAGCTTCGTCCAGCATTGCCAGTGAAAACCTTGCCTCATCTTTTAATAATTCCGTTTTACCTTTTTCGATCTTAAGAAAATAGGCTTTTGCCTCATCAAATTCTTTTCTGGCGATACACACATGTCCCAGAGAAGCAAGAATAAAATTTTTGATCAATTCGTCGTTTTCAAACACTTGTAGGGCTTCTGTATAGTATTGATAGCTTTGATCAAATTTTGAAGCCTCATAACAGATTTTAGCAAATTGAATCTTAGCAAGTTTGCCGGCATTGGTATTGGCATATTCGGTAAAAATAGTCTTAAAACCCGCCTCAGTTTCCAGATATCCTTTTTCAGGATCATTTGCCTTCGCATATTTTTCTAATGCCTCGGTCACCAAGACATCGGCCTTATTCTCCGCCTTTTGGAAGCTATACATGATCCCTGAAAAAATAAGGGCCACCAGAACAACGGCGCCTCCAATCAGAATTAATTGCTTCTTAAATTCTTTTATGAAGGCCATCACCTTTAATAAATTTTCCTGGAAAGGATCCAATTGTTCCAATTCCTTTTTCCGATCCCTTGAAATTTTGTCTGCCATAGTCTTTTTCCACCTTCTATAAAATATTGAATATTTGATTTACCATATAAGTGAATTATGAATCCAACCGACGTCACCATCGGCATGTTGAATTTTAATCCAGGAGCCTTTTCTTTCCAGAACCTTGAAGGGAACACCTTTGTCCACGGTAAACAGGATACTGCTCTTTGTATCGGGTTTTGATCGGACATTGGATTTATCTTTGACTGTAATCACGCTTTCGACCTTCCCCAGAAGAGAATTATGAAGCCAGGCCGTATCATTTTCATAATCTTTGACCCTATACCAATTCCCCTTTTTTTCAATTACGATGACAGGGTGGTATTGCTCGACCTGCCACAAAACAGCATCTTCCGTCCCAGGACCTGACCGCATATTTGCAATGCCGGAGATAACAGAGAGCCTCTCGTCTGCAAGAGCATCCACCGGCATAAAGGATAATGAAAAAACAACAAACGCCATTATTCCCTTAACTGCAACCCTATTGAAATACTTCATAAAAAAGCCTCCCGGATACTTGTCTTAATCGAAACCCAACAGCAATCCCGTTCGATATACCAGAAATGACATGCCCCATGCAACCATTGTCGTATAAATCAGATTAAACCCTGCCCAACCTGCAGAAGCCTCTCTATAAATCGTCATCACCGTTGCAAAACAAGGTACATATAATAACACAAAAACCATTATGGAAAGAGCGGAAAGAGATGTCATGCCTGATTTTTTCAAGGCTTTTTCAAGCGCTTCCCCTCCTTCACTGCCGACACCATATAACACACCCATGGTGCTGACAACAACCTCTTTGGCCACAAAACCGGTAACAAGGGCAACGCTCGCCTGCCAGCCAATTCCCAACGGTGAAAAAACCGGTTCCAATACTTTCCCGATTCTACCGATATATGAACCGGCGATCCTTTCCTGCTCCTGTTTATGCTTAATCTCTGTCAAGCTCAAAGCCAATTGGCGTCCCAATGCTTCTATCTCCTGGGGGGAAGCCGATGAAATTTTTTGGGCATATTCAGTTTTCACCGAATGGATCTTTCCATCATAATCCTCTGAATAGGAAATTTGTCTTGGAAAATTTGAAAGCCCCCAGATAATAATGGATCCCACCAGGATGACCCCGCCCATTTTTTTCAGAAACATTTTGCCTCTATCCCACATATGAATCATAAGACTCTTGACCATGGGGATTCGATAGGGCGGCAGCTCCATAATGAAGGGGGCCTCTTCCCCTTTAAACAAAATCTTCCGAAATAGCCTTCCGGACAGGATGGCAATGAGAATCCCCATAAAATATAATCCGAAGATCACCGTGCCGGCCTTGTCCGCGAAAAAACTGCCGGCCAATACGATATAAACGGGAAGCCTGGCCGAGCAGGACATGAATGGGGTCATCAGAATAGTCAGGATTCGATCCTTTTTACTTTCAAGGGTCCGGGTGGCCATAATGGCCGGAACATTGCATCCGAATCCCATCAGCATGGGGATAAAGGATTTTCCATGGAGGCCCGCCGTGTGCATCACCCTGTCCATCAAAAAAGCCGCCCTGGCCATATATCCCGTATCTTCAAACAGAGCGATACAGAAAAACAGGATAAGGATATTGGGAAGAAACACAATGACACTCCCAATCCCGGCAATGACGCCGTTTACCAGAAGGTCTTTGAGCAAGGAAGAAGGCAGAGTTTCTTCAAGACCTATGGACAGAAATGAAACTGCGCTTTCAATCCAGCCCATGGGGTAGGCCCCAAGAGAAAAGGTCAGTTGAAACATGGCCCAGATAAAAAAGATAAATACCGGAATCCCGAAAAACCGGTCCGTCAAGACAAGATCGATATTCCTCGATATATCAATCCGCTTTCCCGCCAGATTGGTCACCGTCTCTTTAACAATCCCGGCAATCACCCCATACCGGTCATCCGTCAATACAATCTCAAAATCATCTTCAAACAGGTTTTGAATCCTTTTCCGGCTTTCTTGGGCGGACTCTAATATCAGTTTGGCAGATGAGACCGACATTTCCTCAAGTTTGGCCTTAATCACTTTATCATCTTCAAGGATTTTTATGGCGTTCCACCGGGAAGACCCTTCCATCTTGACGCCGGATTCGATCAGATCGGCCTGAACCTTTGCAATGCATTCTTCCACCTTCTGGCTGTATCGGATAGGACGGCTTTCTTTACCTTGATCAAACCTTAAAATTTCATCAATTGCCGTCTCTATCAAATGGTCCGTTCCCTTATTTTTATTTCCGACGGTAAAGACAACAGGCAATCCCAGAAGCTGGGACAGCTTTGCCGCATCAATCTGGATTCCTTTTGCATCGGCCACATCCGCCATATTCAGCACAAATATGGCAGGCCTTCCCAATTCAAGAATCTGAATTGCCAGAAACAGGCTGCGTTCCAGGTTGGACGCATCAATAATAATGACCACAATATCAGGGCGTTCGTTGATGACAAAATCTCTTGCCGTGATTTCTTCAATTGAAAACGGGGTCAGGCTGTAAGTTCCCGGAAGATCAACAATGGTTAGATCATGGTCCTTGAACCTAAGTTTCCCCTCTTTTTTCTCAACCGTAACACCTGGCCAGTTTCCCACTTTCTGACGAGCCCCGGTTAGATTATTGAATATGGTGGTTTTCCCGCAATTGGGATTTCCGGCAAGGGCAAGGGTTAAATTCTTATTCATCTTTTCTGTTTCTAAATCCTATATTTTCAACAAGGATATTCGAAGCCTCTTCAACCCTGAGTGACATATGGTATCCCTTGACAACGATCTCAATGGGATCTTTTAGGGGGGCGTATTTTTCCACATAGACGGCAGTGCCCCGGTTGATTCCCATTTCAAGCAGTCTCCGTCTCAGGATTCCTTCCCCCGAGACCTTCCGGACAATCCCTTCCTGACCGGATTTCATCTGACTGAGCAAGCGGGTGCCCTGAACCGGCGGGCTCGACTTCCCATCACCTTGGCGGGTCTGTTCAGCAGTCGAATCGAATAGCTGAACCATGATCTTCTCAGCCATGCCTTTACCGAGAACCATCCGGTTTTCACCGGTTGCAATCACCACCTGCCCCCCAAAACCAGAGGATACGATTTCAATCAGATCTCCTATTTTCAAACCCATTGAAGAAATGCGAAGCTGCATCTGTTTTCCGGCCTCAAGCGCTTTGACAATGAGTTTTTCGCCTTTTTTTGCTTTATGCAGCGGAACAAGAGGACTGCGGTCCTCCAGGCATTTGGAACAAATGCCGTAGATCTCCATTTTATGCTGGAGCATATGGAATCCATAAGCTTCTGCGACTTTAAGCTGTTGCCTTTCAATGGCTTCGTCCCTGAATTCCAATATCATTCCGCATTTTGTGCAGACCATATGGTCATGGTGCAGCCCAAGATGTCTGTGCTCATATTGGGTCTCTTTGTCTTCAAATTCTATTTTTGCGGCAAAGCCGAACCGATATAAAAGCTCCATGCTGCCGGCTACAAATTCCTTTTCAAGATGAACCCGATCCTCTTCAAGCTGGGCCATCAGATCGCTGATGGTAACATGATGCTCAAGTTTTAGGAAAGCTTCCAGAACCAGAAGCCTGGAATCAAACCGGTCAATTCCCTGCTGCTGAAACAATCTTTTGAACTGCTTTTTTTCATGTTCGTGTGTATTGTTCATACGCTTTGTTCCTTAAAATAACAGTGTAAGATATTATAGCTGCCGGCGTATGTCAAGAAAATGGAAAACCCATGCTCACGGTTTGAAGGGTCGGATACAATAAAGAAAACCATCTTGACAATGGATGGGTTTCTCGGTTAGGTATCGGCATGCCGATAACGCCCCTCATCAAATTCACTGTATAATGGACGGAACGCTCGCCCAATATCTTGTTAAGGACCTGGTCATCAAGGATCGGGTGATTCGGAACAGAATGGTGCTAGCACCCATGGCAGGGCTTGGCCATATTGCATTCAGAAGGCTTGTTTCTGAATTCGGGGGTTTTGGCCTTCTTTTTACAGGGATGTGCAACGCCAAAGCCATTCCCCATGAAAATCCCCGCACATCTTCGGTTTTCAAATGGCAGAAAGAAGAGCTCGGCTATCTTGTCTGCCAGATCTTCGGCTCAGACCCCGAGAGTATGGCCGCTGCCGCCGTGCGCATCGAAAAAGAAGGATTTTTCGGCGTGGATCTGAATTTCGGTTGCTCTGTTGCGGCAATCTGCAAAAAAGGATATGGTGCCGCTCTGTTAAAAAATCCCGAGCTTTCATCAAAAATTGTAAAAGCAGTGAGAGAAGCGGTATCCATTCCTGTATTTGTTAAATTCAGAACCGGTTGGGAAAACGATTCTCTATCTGCCGTTAATATGGCCAGACGGTTTGAAAAGGCCGGGGCTGATGCCTTGACCTTCCATCCGAGGATTGCTCCGGACAGAAGGACCCGCCCGCCCCAATGGGATATGATCCGGCTTGTTCAGGAGGCCGTCTCTATACCGGTATTCGGCAACGGAAACCTTTTTGAGGAAAAAGACGGAATCCAAATGATCCGGCAGACCTCCTGCCAAGGACTGTCCATCGGCAGAATGGCGGTGGCAAGGCCCTGGCTCTTCAGTCAATGGACAAACCGATTTATACCGGGGAATGATATTTTCCATCAAACCGCCCTGAGGTTTTCACACCTTCTTCCGGATCACTTTGATGAGCCTTTTTCCGTGAGGCTATTTAAAAAATATGCCCCCTATTTCTGTGCCAATTTTAAATTCGGACACCAATTGTTAAAAAAACTTGTCCGTGCCCAAACCCTGGTTGATATCCGGCACAACCTTGAATCAATTTTTGAATCCAACCCGGAAACCCTGTCAAGACCCAACATCAATTTATTCTTATAAATCTTAATTATTCAGATAATAATTTTTAAACTTAAGCAATATTTAGAATTTTATTCTTGACTATAATAAAATTTTGGATGATTATTCTAAAAATCGAATTTTATTGGAGCTCATTATGAACCTAAGCCCCCGGATGTTGATAAAAATTGCAGAGACCTATGGAACCCCAACCTATGTTTACGACCTGGACCGGATCAAAGAAAGGTATCACTATTTCCAGGAGGCATTTCCATGGCCGGGACTGACCATCTGTTATGCCATGAAAGCCAATTACAATCCCAGTGTTTTAAAAACACTGCATTCCCTCGGCGCCTTCATCGACGCCGTCAGTCCGGGAGATTTATATATGGCTGCGGCCTGCGGGTTTGATATTTCCCGGATCATATACACAGCCAATAATATGAAAAATTCCGAAGTCGATGAGGTTATGAAAACAGGAGTCCTCATGAATATCGGGTCTTTGTCCCGTCTTGAAAAATATGCGGTTCAATATCCGGGGACACGGCTGTGCCTGCGTTTCAACCCGGATGTCGTGGATGGGGAACACGACAAAATCAAAACCGGCGGGGATCTGACAAAATTCGGCATTCTTCTCGAAGACTTAGACAAGGTCCTCAGAATTGTCAAAAAATATGGGCTTAAAATTATAGGGCTCCATGAACATACCGGATCAGGCCTGATCAAACCGGACTCCATCACAAATTCAATGAAAAACATCATGTCCGTTGCCACAAAACATAATTTTCCAGACCTTGAATTCCTTGATTTCGGCGGCGGATTTAAGGTACCCTATGGCCCGGATGAAACGGAAACAGATTATAAACTCATGGGGCCGAATATTATGGCCTTATTTTCAGACTTCTGCGATATATACGGAAAAAAACTCGGCCTTTATTTTGAGCCTGGAAAATTTCTTACGGCCAAGGCAGGTTGCCTTCTGGTTGAGGTCAATACCATTAAAACCAATCGCAAAAAAACCATCTGTGGAACGGATTCAGGGTTCCCCCAGTTGATCCGCCCCATGTTTTATGACGCCTATCACCGTATTGAGAATGTCAGCAACCCAAAGGATGAAAAAATGGAATATGATATCTGTGGAAATATCTGTGAAACAGGGGACCTGTTTGCCAAAGGCAGAAGGATCAGCAGAATCAGGGAAGGAGACCTTCTCTCCATCAACGATGCCGGGGCTTATGGCTATGCCATGGGCGGGGTTTACAACCTTCGCCCCATGCCGGCAGAGGTTGTGATTGAAAACGGCCGGGTCAGGCTTTCCAGAAGAAGACAGACTTCCCAGGCCCTTGTCCGCTCTATACTTAAGGAAAGCACTGAATTTTTCTCTGATCAGTTCAATACCCCTTCCGATGAAACCGGGGTCCAAGCTTAGAGATATGATTCCGGATCTGATAGGGTTTAAATGCCTTAAATGTGGTGCCTGCTGCCGTCAGGAAGGATATGTCCGTCTTGAAAAAAATGAGGCCGACATCATCGCCGCCTTTCTTTCAATGGATGTCCGTCATTTTATTGAAACCTGCACAATTCTCACAAGGGATAGAATAGGCCTGTCTTTAAAGGAAAAAGGAAACGGAGATTGCCTGTTTCTGACCGATGACGGCTGCCGCATTAATGCGGTTAAACCCCGGCAATGTCTTGAATTCCCTGTCAAATGGAAATTCAAGGATTTTGAGCACATCTGCGCCTGGGCCATTCAGTCGTCAAAAAAGATTAAAGACCGAGAATAGCCAGGCCTTCTTCAAGTTCAAAATAGGGTTTCAGGTCATAGCTATACCCGGGTACGCCAAAATATATGGCCAGGCTTTCCCCGATGGCCTTTAGCCCTTCCGCCAGCCGACTGTTGTCCAGTTCATAAAATGTGATGGAATTCATACCGCCCGTCATGCTGGAAGAAACATAGGGACCTCTTTTGGTCAAAAACTCCGGCAAAACAGGTGCCTTGAGGTAGCGTCTTGCAATTTCCTTGGTGCTTTCAGGGGGATAACTGACATTTGAAATAATGATCATGGACTTCTCCTTTTGAATCGATGATGGTGGCTCCTATAACAAAAATATTTCCATATATGACCTTGGCTGTCAAATCATTTTAAACGCCGGCTTTGAATATCCGGATTTTCAATAATGAATTTGATTTCTATTGGATATTGCGATTTGACGAAGCTGAGGAGACTTCATACAATTCCATCATTAAAAATAAGGAGCGTAAGATGCTAAAAAACACGATTGATTGCCGGGGTCTTCAATGCCCGGAACCGGTACTGAAAACAAAAAAATACCTGGAAGCAGAGGCTGCCGTTAAAATAGAGGTCATTGTCGATAATGATGCGGCCGTTGAAAATGTCAGCCGGTTTCTGAATTTCCAGGGATTCAACGTCTCTGTTGACTCTAATGGAGGTTTTTCAACGGTTTCAGGCCAGAGAGACCCGGAAAACGCAAAAAAGCTTGAAGGCCGTCCGGAATCCATAAACATCGAGGAAAAATCCGACCACCAAAAAATTCTTGTCATGATCTCCTCCCGGAATATGGGAAAAGGGGACGACGATCTGGGGCAAAAACTCATGGTTAATTTTATAAAGACCCTGAAAGAGATGGGAACCGATCTCTGGAGAATAGTGTTGGTTAATGACGGCGTAAAATTTACCGTAAAGGACTCGGCAATTCTGAATGAACTCATGGAATTGGAATCCTCCGGGGTCAGCATCCTGGTCTGCGGGGCCTGCCTCACGCATTTTAATTTACTGGAAGAAAAAAAGGTTGGGGAAACCACCAATATGCTGGATGTTGTCACCTCCATGCAATTGGCTGACAAGGTGATTAATTTCTGATTTTTAAAATTTCAGGATCTTCGTCGCAACTCTTCAGACCCGGGCTCATTTATTGGTGACAAAAAAATCATCAATGATTTTCTGCTGTTTTAAGTGCTGGCCATAGCTGTCGGCACTTTTTTTATCCGCAAATTCAGAGACCCGGACCACAAACCAGGTTTTCCCGCCGCCATCCACCTTTTTCACGGTTGCCTCAATATCCTTTTTCTTCAGGTTGTTCACATAAATATCGGCAAATTCCTTTTTTAGATATGCCGAAACCTGTATGGTAAAAGGCTTGACCACAGGGATATCTATTTCTTCCACTATTTTTTCAGCAGGCGGAGGATTCGGCTTAACCATATGAGATACGGTATTTATGATGAACGCCGTGAGGCAAATCGAAACAAATCCCAGAAACCCTATTTTAAGATAGAATTGAACCTTTTCATGATCTTTGATAAATCCATACACCCGGTGAACCGATAAAATCAAAAAACTGAAAACAGAGCCGGCACTGCCGGTTAAAAATTGAATTAAACCGATTGCTTTGTCTAAAACCACCCTAATATATTTTCCAATCTCAATCTTCTGTTTTACCTTGGCTTTCCTGACTGGTTTTATTATCGGCTGGGAATAGGGTTTTTGCTTTTCAAGGGTTTCACCGGGGTCGGCAAGTGCAGAACCTGCCCTTGGGTAAGCCTTTGCAAAGGAAGGGGGTTTTTGCTCAAGCGGATGCACTTTTTTTGCAGCATAGTCCCTTTTTCCGGATTTCTGAAAAATATCCGACACCCTTTCAGACAAGGGTTTATGGGTATAATAGGTTTCGGCAAGCAGGGTTAGAACCTCCTGATCGAGAGCGCTGAGCTTCCGGGATGTCTGCACCTGCCTGAGCCAGCGTTCCGCCATGGCTTCATCGGCTGGATTCATTTTTAAATACATGGCCGTGGCCAGATTAAAATTCTCATTTCCAACCGATGTATTCAGTTTGAACCGTGCGATGGCGCCGGATATTTTCCGGCTTGTCCGTCTTGCAGAAAACAATCCGAAAAGAAAGGTATCATAAAGCCTTAAGGCCCTGGTATATTTTTTTTCGGCTTTGGTGTTTAATCCGGCCCTCTCCAAGGCCTGGGCTTCTTTGATAAGATTGATCACAATCTTTTTCCCGGCCATATCCATTAAAAACCCGAGCAGCAGAATAAAACCAGCCATCATTACCCATAAGGGCCCAATCGGATTGATATCCGGAAAAATTTTTGTAATTCCGGATATCAGATAAAACCCCAGCGGGATAAAAAAAAGAGCGGTAATCCAAAGGTGAACACCGATATTTCTCAAGATCCGTATCATTATTGTTCATCCCGGCATAATTGCTGTTCCGTCTTTAAAGGAACACTCATCTGTTCACGGCCTTCCCCTTGTCCATCCGGCGGGCATCCGGTGACCGCATCCACTGTTTCAAAATGAACATTATCGGGAATCGGGAAGTCCCTCTCAGGGTCTGAGTTCACGGCATTCATCATAAAATCAGCCCATATGGGCGCAGCCCCTCTGCCGCCGGTGATGCCGATATTATTGCGGTCCAAAAGCTTTCTTTCCTTATCAAATCCGGTCCAGACAGAAACGCACAGGGTTGGTGTAAACCCTGTGAACCAGGCATCATTGAAATTGTCCGTCGTTCCCGTCTTCCCTGCCGCAGCCCGATGAAACCCCAGTTGCCGGATGGACTTTCCGGAACCGGTGTCAATAACGGATTTCATCATATCCACCAACTGATAGGTGATGGAAGGGTCCAGTACTCTTTTTTCCTGGACAATGTGTTCAAAAATAATCCGGCCGTATGCATCTTCAACCCGCCAGAATAAAAAGGGCTCATGTTTCACGCCCAGGGTTGCAAAGACCGAAAAGGCGGCAGCCATTTCAAAGGGAGTTACATTCGAGGTCCCCAGGGCTACGGAATAAACCTCTTGCAAAGGACTTTCAATGCCGCATGTTTTAGCCGTCCGGACCACGGCATCGGGGCCGACTTTCTCCACCATCTGGGCCGCAACGGTATTGACGGACTCGGTCAGGGCCTTTTTCAAAATAATCCGGCCGGTAAAGGTTTTGCTGAAATTTTTGGGTTCCCAGTCCGCGGCCCCTTTGACCGGGATAAGAACAGGCTTGTCCGTCATGACGGTTGCCGGATGAAATCCCAGGTCTTTTAAAGCCGTATAATACAGAAAGGGTTTAAACCCGCTGCCCGGCTGTCTTCTGCTTTTTACGGCCCGGTTGAATTCGCTTTCGTAATAGTCCCTTCCACCGATCATGGCTTTAACGGCCCCGGACCCCGTATCAATGGCGACAATAGCGCCCTGGGGATGATCAGCAGCACCATCGGTTATCCCCATCATGGCATCAAGATTTTCAAGCCCCTTTTTCAAGGATTGCTGTGCATAAGATTGAAGTCTCGTGTCAAGGGTTGCATAGATCTTTATTCCGCCATGATATACCACATCCTCCCCATATTTTGAAATCAGTTCCCTGATCAGGGCATCCAGAAAATAACTGCCGGTTCTGGAATCTGATTGTTCATGCTGAAGTTCAGGCTTTGCCAGCATGGCCTGCCGGGCTTCAGCATCAGAAATAAACCCGGCCTGAACCATTCTGTTTAAGACGATATCCCGCCGCTTGAGCGCAAGATCATAATGCCGGAAAGGATTATAATTGGTCGGGGATTTCGGGAGCCCCGCAAGCAGGGCCGCCTCGGGCAGGGTTAAATCAAGTGCTGTTTTCCCAAAAAAAACCTGGGCTGCTTTTTCCACGCCTTGGGCTCCGGCCCCGAAATGGATCTGGTTGATATAGGTTTGCAAAATCTCTTCCTTTGTGCTGGAAGCTTCTATCTGCAGGGACACGAGAAGTTCTTTGAATTTTCGGGCATAGGTTTTTTTAAAACTGAAGAATAAATTTTTGGCCAGTTGCTGGGTAATGGTCGAAGCCCCTTCCACTTTTCCGGAGGGTGATGTCAGGGTTATATAAAGGGCTTTTAAGGTTCTAAGTTTGTTTATACCCCGGTGCTTAAAAAAAAGATGATCTTCTGTTGCCAGGATGGCGTTGATAAAATTTTTGGATACCATGTCCAAGGAAACCGCCTGTCTTTCCCCCAGATGGATCAAAATCTGGCCGGTTGATGCATATATCTGGGTCTGGGGTGTTTCTATAATTTTGCTTAAGGGAGAGGGCAGCTTTGGCAGATCTTTTGCTATATAGAAAACCAGGAACATCCCTGAGAGGCTTCCAAGGGAGACGAGAATCAGTCCCACATAAAAACAGAATCGGAGAATGGCGATAGCCCTCAAAAAAAGATTCATTTCGCCTCTCCCTTCAAGTTTAAACTCAACTGCCAGACTGCCCACTCACGGCCTTTTAAAAACACAACCTGCTCTCCCCCAGGGGCTTCAAATTCAAATCCGAGTTTGATATACCCGTTTACCGCCTCATTAAAAATTCCGACCCGGATGAGTTTTCCTTCCTGCTCGAGCAGGGCCTCAGGGTTTACGATCAGATCCGGGATAATTTCCGCCGGCAATTTCAAAAGGGCGTCAAAGAAAATCCGGGCCGGATAAATACGGTCCCGGAATCCGGCTATGTCTGTCAGAATTCCGGCCAAGGGCTTATCTGCGTTTTCGATTTCAATAATATCTTCTTTTTGGAGTTCAATCTCCTTAATGACCCTGTTTTCTCGATCAATGAAGAATATTTTTATCCCGCCCTTAATCCCTTCACAAAATATCCTGTCAAGGTCGCTTCCGTTGAGGAGCCATACCAGGCTTGCCGGATCAATAATCTTCAGGGATGATGATTTCTCAAGGCTGAGATACAGGGTTTTGAACTGTTGTCTTTCAAGTGTCACCCATTCTCCCGGCAGCAGACCGGATACAAGCTCTGAAAAAGAACCTGCCGCATTCGCCGTCTGCCGGATATCCTCATTTTTATTGACCATGGTCTTCAGGGATTCGTGGGCATTGGTGGTTTGTTTTCCGATTTCCCAGATCGCCCCTGTTTCAGGGCGAACCTCATTGGTAGAAACCAGATAGGACCCCACCAGCTTTTCAAACCAGTCAAATCTGAATTCGGAAATGAAAAATATTGCCGTCAGAAGAAACAAGGCAATATTGAGAAAAGAAAATATCCTTTTAAACCACTCTGAATAACTCAGCGGTTCATACCAATAGCGGGCCATATAAATCCTGTCTCAATCCCGCTATGCTTTTCCAACCAGCTTCAGGGATTCATTGTAAATGGAATATAAATTTTTATGTTCTGCCACGGCTTTGGACAAAAATGCTTCCATGTGATGGATGTCATCCTGATGAATGATATTGTTGACACTGGAATGCAAGGCCGCCATATTATCATTGGTGTTGAATTTTCGGCTGATTAAAACAATACAGATTTTTCGCCTCAGCGACATGTCAATGGCGTTCATCCTCTCGATAATTCCCGTTGCGCCCTTATTCTCCGAGTCAAAATCATCCTCCAGGATCAGAAGCGGATAAGCAGTATATTCCATTTTCTTAAATGCTCCCCGCATATCAACAGCAGCTTCGGCATTCAATCCCATGATATCCAGGACCGAATTTATCTTTGGCTTCAATTCCGCCCGGTCAACACAGACCAGGGCATTCAGCCGGTCTTCAAAACGCCGCTGATAAAATGAGTTCTTCTCTTCCAAAGGTGGCTGGGATTTCGGTGCCGCCGGGATTTGGATCTTTTCCCTGCATTTGGGACAGACAACGGTGGTTTCCTTGTCTTTGGGCAGCTTGTGATCGGGAATATTCAGTTTTGTATTGCAATTATGGCAGGTGATGTTCATAACATTTATTTTCCTTTATATCCAAGATCAATCTCCAAAGAATCAATCTTGGACGTGGTCTCTCCCCGTGAGCTTTTGATCGAATCGAGTCCCCGGCCGACAATATCCTTTCTTGATGCATAGGAAACGGCAGTATTCTCATCAATCTTTCCTTCTTCATACAAAGCAATAATATATTCATCAAAAGAGACCATGTCCTGGGGTTTCCCCGCCGTAATAATTTCATTAAAGGTTTTCCCTTCGGATTCTCCATGGAGGATGGAATCTTTTACCCTCAGATTGGTTCCCATGATTTCGAAGGCGGCGACCCTGCCGCCGCCTATCTTAGGCAGCAACCGCTGGGAACAGACCCATCGGAGGGTGTCGGCCAGACGGATCCGGATCTGCTTTTCTTCTTCCGTGGAAAACATGCCCAGTACACGGTTGATGGTCTGTCCGGCATCCACGGTATGCAGGGTGGACAGTACCAGATGGCCGGTTTCCGCAGCCGTTAGTCCTATCTCAACGGTTTCCCTGTCCCGCATCTCACCCACCAGGATCACTTTGGGGGCCTGACGCAGAGCAGCTCTCAAACCATTGGCAAAGGTATCGAAATCCGCACCCAGCTCTCTCTGGTTGAATGTGGATTTTTTCTGGGGATGCTGATACTCAATGGGATCCTCCAGGGTGATGACATGAACCGATTTTGTTTCATTGATCTTATCCAGCAGTGCAGCCAGGGATGTGGTTTTACCCGAACCTGTCGCTCCGGTCACAAAAATGATGCCGTTCTTTTCTTCCGACATCCTGTGAAAGGCTTTGGGCAGCGCCAATTCTTCAATGGTGGGAATCTGAGTTTCAAGCTTCCTGAGCACAATGGAATACCGGGCGGATCTTGAAAAAATATTCACACGGAACCGGGCCTTATTTCCAAGTTGGTAGGACAAATCGCAGGACCCCTCCCGGATTAGTGTTTCCATCAATTTACGGTTATTATTAATCAAATTCAAGGCTATGATTTCTGTCTGAAAAGGGGTCAATACATTGAAATCAGGCTCAATGTTGACGGCCGCCAGTTGTCCTGAGCTTTCTACCTGCAGGGGTTTTCCTGGGGTAAAATTCAAATCGGAAACATTATCATGGGAGTCCAGCATTTTTGACAGAATGTGATCAATCTGTTGTTTTTTCATACGGCTTTCCTTTTTATGATATCAAAAAAGACAGGCTAAGCTTCGGTAAAATCAACCGGCGGATTTTTTAAAAAGGACCTGAACAAAGATTTGTTATTGGCTTTGCTGTATGCGGCATCGGCACTGATCCATCCTTTCTTGTATAAATTCATGATGGCATCATCCAGCAGTTGCATCCCATATTGCTTTCCTGTCTGAATCATGGATGGGACCTGATGAGTTTTGGCTTCCCGTATCAGATTCCTTACCGCCGGTGTTGCCACGAGAATTTCAAGGGCTGCGCATCTGCCTTTTTTATCGATTCTTTTGAAGAGGGTCTGAGCGATAATCGCCCGTAACCCGTCTGCCAGAGTGGAGCGTATCTGGGCCTGCTCCGTGGATGGGAAAACTTCGATGATTCTGTCCACGGTTTTGGCCGCACTGGAGGTATGAAGGGTTCCGAAAACCAGGTGGCCGGTTGAAGCAGCTTCAATGGCAAGAGAAATGGTTTCAAGATCCCTTAACTCACCCACGAGAATAATGTCCGGGTCTTCACGCAATGCTCCCCTGAGTGCAGATGAAAATGTTTTTGTATGAGAGCCGACTTCCCTGTGGTTGACAATACAGTTCTGGCTTCTGTGGACAAACTCGATGGGGTCTTCAACCGTTATGATATGGTCTTTTCTGACCTTATTGGCCTGATCAATGATGGCGGCAAGGGTGGTTGATTTCCCGGACCCGGTGGGTCCCGTCACAAGAACGAGCCCCCGGGGCAATTCCGCCAGTTTTGAAATAACCGGCGGAAGACCGAGCTGCTCTACCGTCAGTACCTCAGAGGGAATCTCACGAAAAACAGCGGAAATTCCGCTCTTCTGCATGAAATAATTGGCCCTGTATCGCGCCAGCCCCGGAATCTCATAGCCGAAATCCACATCACCGGTTTCCTCAAAGGTCTTGATTTTCTCCTGGGAGGTAATCTCATAGAGAAGTCCCCGCAATTTATCACTTGTGAGGATATCATATTTAATCCGCTGGATATCGCCATGAAGCCTTAATGCAGGCTGTTGCCCGGAGGACAGGTGGAGGTCGGAGGCCCCCTGCTCATGCATCAGCTTAAAAAAAGCATCAATTTCAGCCATTGCCAATGCCCTTTTTAGTTAAGTATTCTTATTAATTTATGCTTGCTTTAAAAATTTCAAAGTGGAATCTGTTTCGTCGGCAGCCTTATTTTCTTCCTTGGTCATTTCAAGCATTTTTGAATGCGATTCAAGGACTGCGCTGATCTGCATTTCAAGCTGAATCCGTTGACGTTTCAGCTCAATAATGTCGCTATGAAGTTGGGAAAGCCGTTTATGAGCCCTGTTTAATATTTTTTCAGCTTCAACTTCCGCATTGGCAATGATGATCTCGGAAGATTTTTTTGCATTTTCCTTCATCTGATCCAAGACTTTCTGGGACTGAATCATGGCATTCTTCATGGAATTTTCTCTTTTCCGATAGCCTTGATTTTCCAGATTCAGCCGGTGATTTTCTTCATGGAGGGTTTGAATGGAATGATTCAGTTGATCCAATTCTCTTGCCACATCTTCAAGAAAACGGTCTACTTCCTGAACGTCAAAGCCCCTGAATCTTGTCGTGAATTCTTTCTGTTTAACAACCAAAGGTGTTATTCCCATATAAAATACCTCGCTTTTTATTATGCCATTGCCCGCGCCAGCCCATGAAGACTGTTCACAACAAATCTCTGAAGGAAATAAATCGCTAAAATTACAATGATGGGAGAGATGTCAAGTCCCCCAAAATTTACGGGAAGTCTCTTTCTGATTTGATAAAAAACAGGTTCTGTGGCATTGTTGATGAACCTGACGATAGGATTATAGGGGTCAGGGCTCACCCAGGACAGGACAGCCCCGGCAACCACAATCCACATATAGATATCGAGAGCCCAGCCCATGACTCCCGCTACGGCATCAAAAAAATTGGCTAAAATGAACATTGAATTTACCTTTATTCCATAATTCTCTTGTTTTCACAATCCACTGGTTAACTATGAATACTACAAAAAGTCAAGTTTTTTTGAATATTTAGCCTGATTAAATTTCCATGGCCGACGATTGACATTTGAGGCTGGATGATTTATCAATGGTTAAACCATTTATGGCCGTTTCAGCCATCAGGTCGCTTCTATCCCAAACCTGGAAGATATGGTATATAGATTATATATGGATCCAAAAACGTTGTATTGCAAATTTATAAAAGGATTTTATAGCCAAGGAGTTACAATATGAGCCAGTTTCAACTAAAAGAGATTAAATCCGTCTCTTATGAAAAAGCAGACATACAAAAAGGGTATACGGACAAATCCCTTCGCATCAATCTGAGTTCAAACGACATTATGATCAACCCCATTGATGAAAAAATCAAACATACATTCATCGGCGGGAAAGGATATGACCTCTGGCTTTTATGGAATTCGGTTTCCGGAACGACCAAATGGAATGACCCTGAAAATGCCATCTGTATCTCATCCGGCCCCCTTGGCGGAACACCGGGCTATCCAGGCGGAGGAAAGAGCATTGTCACCTCCATTTCCCCTTTGACCGGGGCTCCCATTGATTCCAACGTCGGGGGATATTTCGGGCCCTATAAAAAATTTTCCGGTTTTGACGTCCTCCAGATTGATGGCAAAGCAACCGCTGACAGAGTCATCCTCATCGACGGGATTGAAAATAAAATAAAAATCTTTGAGGCCGAAAACCTCCCCAAGGATTCCTATGAATTATCAGATCAACTGACCCGGCATTTTGATCCGGACAAACCGGTCAATGTGTCTGTGGTAACGGCAGGCCCCGGCGCCGAGCATACCTTTTTCGGATGTCTGAATTTTTCCTGGTGGGATGCCGGACGGAAACGGGTCCGGTATAAACAGGCGGGCCGCGGAGGCATCGGAACCGTTTTTGCCGACAAACGGGTCAAGGCTGTTGTGGCCAGATATGGTTCCGTTTCAATGAAATCCAACAATCCTGCCGATCTCGAGGCGCTCAAAATCGTCACCAAAAGCCATGCAAAGGAGATCCATGAACTGGATCCCGGGCAGAACCGCATGGCACTGGTGGGAACCACCCACCTGGTCCCCATTATGAATGATCATGACTGTCTGCCGGTCCATAATTTCAAATTCGGCTCCCATCCTGAAAGCAAGGTCATTGGCGAAGAAATCTATGAACACATTTTTGACAAGGGATTTGACGGCTGCTGGAAAGGCTGTGCCGTGGCATGCGCCCACGGCGTCAAAGATTTTTCCCCATTTACGGGTCCCTACCAGGGGAAAAAAGTCTTTGTCGATGGTCCGGAATATGAAACCATTGCCGGTTGCGGATCAAACCTGGGCATTTTCGATGCCCATACCATTCTTGAAATCAATTTCTATTGCGATGCCTATGGCATTGACACCATTTCCGTTGGAACTTCCCTTGGCTTTGTCATGGAATGCTTTGAAAACGGACTGATCACCAAAGATCACACCGGAGACATAGATTTGAGCTTCGGCAACAGGTTCAATGCCCTGGCCATCATCCATCAGATGGCCAAGGGAGAAGGCTTTGGAGCCATTGTCGGCAAGGGAATCCGAAATATGAAAAAAATCTTTGCCAAGGACTTCGGTGCCGACATGGCCTTTATGCAGGACATCGGCATGGAATCCAAAGGCCTGGAATTCTCCGAATACATTACCAAGGAATCCCTTGCCCAGCAAGGCGGCTACGGTCTCGCCCTGAAGGGTCCCCAGCATGATGAAGCCTGGCTGATCTTCCTGGATATGGTTCACAATTTCATGCCGACTTTTGAAAACAAAGCTGAGGCCCTTCACTGGTTCCCCATGTTCAGAACATGGTTCGGCCTCTGCGGCCTCTGCAAGCTTCCCTGGAACGATATCGTTCCCGAAGACAATAAAAAAACGGCGGAACCGGCAAAAGTGATGAAACATGTCGGATGGTATGCCGATTTTTTCAGTTCCGTCACTGGTCGGAAAACAGCACCCGAAGACATCATCACCATGAGCGAGGCCGTTTATAATTTTCAGAGAATTTTCAACCTAAAAATGGGTTTCGGCACAAGAGAACACGATACCCTTCCCTATCGGGCCGTGGGCCCTGTTACTGTGGAAGAATATGAATCCCGGAAAGAAAGATATGACGAACAGCTTGAAAATAAATATGGTTTTGATATCAGTCCCATGAACACTCAAGAAAAACTATTAACGTTGCGGGAAAAACGAGAAGACCAGTATGAAAAACTCAAGGATGCGGTTTACGAACGCAGGGGATGGACGAATAACGGCATCCCTACCGTGGAAACCGTCAAGCGGTTGGGTATTGATTTTCCCGAAGTCATGGATATCCTGAAGAAAAACGGAGTTGAATAATTAGTGATTGAAGTGGATGGACAAAAAATAGCCTGGTCCGAGCATATGACCCTGACCACCCTTTTGAAGCGTCTTGAAAATGTCGAATTTTGCTCTGTGGTTCGTTTGAACGGCAAACTTGTGTCCAGTCCTAAATTTTCAGAAACCAGGATCAAGGACAATTCAAAAATAGAGCTTCTGCCCCTGGTGGCCGGAGGTTAATATTATGATTTTGCATTTTTAGCTTCACAAATCCGGGCCTGTCTGTTAATTACCATTAAACACAGACAGGCTGTTCATTTTTAACAGAAAAGAAGAAAGAACCGATTGAAAAAAATTCTATTATTTTTAAAAGCCCTTTTTACAAAAAAATCTACTCTCCCCCCTTCAGCTCCCCCTGCTGATATCCCGAAATCTGCGCCCCCTCCTCCGGCAGAACCTGTCCAAAATCGTCCTCCAAGACCTCAGAAAAAAAAATGGACCCTTCTGGATTTTCCGGTGGAACCCCTGGAAGGGGAAACCCGATTTCACGACCTGGGCCTTCATTCAAGCATTCTGCACGCCATTGCAGATCTGAAGTTCAATTATTGCACCCCGGTTCAGGCCAAACTGCTGCCCCATACCCTTGAAGGGAAAGATGCCACGGCAAAAGCACAAACCGGGACCGGCAAAAGTGCAAGTTTTATCATTACAATTCTGGCGGCCTTCTTTAAAACACCTCAAAAAAATAATAACGGAACACCGAGAGCGCTCATCCTGGCCCCTACCCGGGAACTGGTCCACCAGATTGAAAAAGACTTTAAAGCCCTGGCCAAATATACCCGCTTTAAAATATTGGGCGTCTATGGAGGGACCGGATATCAGGAGCAGCAAGCGGCCCTTAGATCCTCTCCTATTGATGTAATCGTTGCAACGCCGGGCCGGCTCATGGATTTCATGGATAAAAAACTGATCCACACTTCCAAAGTTGAGATCATCGTCATTGATGAGGCGGACCGGATGCTGGACATGGGGTTCATCCCGGATGTCCGGAGAATCATCCTCACCACCCCCCATAAAAGCAAACGGCAGACCCTGTTTTTCTCAGCCACCCTGACCCCGGAAGTGTTACGGCTGGCCCAAACCTGGACCACCGACAATGCCGTCCAGATCGAGATCGACCCGGAACAGACGGCGGCGGACAGCGTTCACCAGATTGTCTATATTACAACTGAATCCGACAAATTCAAACATGTTTATAATCTGATTACCAGTGAAAACCTCACCCGGGTGATTTTATTCGTGAACCGAAAGGATACGGCCAAATATCTGGCTTCAAAATTCGAACGATACAATCAAAAATGCAGCGTCCTTTCCGGTGATATCCCCCAGGACAAACGATTCAAAGTCTTGGAAAATTTTAAAGCAGGCAGGATCAATCTTCTTGTGGCCACCGATGTTGCCGCCCGCGGGTTACATATCGAAAATATCAGCCATGTCATCAACTATGATCTTCCCAATGAGCCCGACCATTATATTCATAGAATCGGCCGCACGGGCCGGGCCGGAGCCTCCGGCATATCCATCAGCTTTGCCGATGAATCCAGTTCTTTTTTCATCCCGGAAATAGAAAAAGTCCTGGGCTATAAGATTGCCTGCGAATATCCTTCCGAAGCCTTGGAAAAAGATTTGCCGGAACCCCGTAAGAAATTTCTTTCAAAGCCTAAGCCTCCCGGAAGAAAGCCTTTTAAACATAGATCAAAACCATGATTTTCGATATCCTTTCTTGACACGTAAGGATTATTCAGTGTAAATGACATAGCTTGATATGACCGGCAAATTTCATTAAAGGAGCTAAAACACTATGTTTGGTCTTGGAATGCCTGAAATCTTGTTGATCCTGGCCATCGCCCTTATTGTCATCGGCCCCCAAAAGCTGCCTGACCTTGCCAAAACCTTGGGCCGGGCCATGGGCGAATTCAAGAAAGCGGCGCAGGAGTTCAAACGCAGCATTGATGTGGAAACAACAGTCAAAGATATCAAAGATATCAACTTACCGAAAACGGATCTGAAAGACATCCTGAAAGAAGCCAATACAAAAGAGGAATCTGTTTCAGCAGTTGATGGCCAAACGGTTTCCGGCGCTTCTGAAATAAAAGAAGATCAGGCACCTACGGATCAACCCTCCGGGAAAGCCAACGCCGACATTACGGATAATCTGAAAAGTTGAAGCCTGTCTTATGAGCACTGAAGAAAAAAGCCCCTTTACCGAACACCTGAGTGAACTTAGAGATCGCCTGATTCGATCCGCTATCGCAATAACCGTCGGGTTCTGCATTGCTTATTTTTTTAAGGAAAAATTATTTGAAATTTTGACGGCTCCGCTTGTCAAAGCCATCGGTGACGACAAAAACACTCAAATGATTTTTACAGGACTTCCAGAAGCCTTTTTTACGTATATGAAAATTGCATTTCTCGCTGGTATTGCTGCTTCCACACCGGTTCTGTTTTATGAATTCTGGATGTTCGTATCACCGGGCCTTTATAGGAATGAAAAAAAATACCTATTCCCCATTGTCCTACTCACGGTTTTTTTCTTCGTCGTTGGTTCCTCTTTTGCCTATTTCATCGTTTTCCCCTATGGGTTTCAATTCTTTCTCGGATTCTCCACCGATTCCATTCATGCTATGCTGTCCATGAAGGAGTATCTGTCTTTTGCTTCAAAAATGCTTCTGGCCTTTGGTTTTATTTTCGAATTGCCCTTGGTTTTAACCTTCATGGCAAGGATGGGCCTTGTGACCGTTCCATTTCTGCAAAAAAACAGAAAATATGCGATCCTAATATTTTTTATCGTGGCTGCCATCTTAACCCCCCCGGATGTCGTCTCCCAGATCCTGATGGCCATTCCCTTAATGGTTTTATATGAAATCAGCATCATCGGCGCCAGGGTATTCGGCAAGAAACCGGATTCAGAAACGGAAGAAAATACCGAATCTCCTGAAAATTCAGATGAGGCCGATAATGCTAATGAAAGCTGATCTTCACATGCTTGTGTGTGTTTTTATATTGACTTCTTCCCGGTTCTGGGTGTAAAAACGAGGCATATAATGATGGAAACTCCCGGTGGTTTTAGTTAAAGCTACCGGAAAAAGGCAAAATAAATTGTAATAAAAAAAGGAGCAGAATTGATCATGAAGAAAAAATTGCTGACATGGTTTTTGGCTGCAAGTATTGCTGTAATTTTTGTTGCGACGGGTCTCAATGCTGGAACTACCGCGCCCGACACAATAAAAATGGACTCCAATGCCTACACCAAACGGACAAAAACCCCACCTAAATTTTCATTTGTAGAATTTACTCACAAAAAACATGCCGAAGACTACAAAGTAACCTGCGGCGAATGCCATCATGATAAGGATAACAAACCCCTGACTCTTAAGGCGGGTGATGCTGTCCAGAAATGTGCTGAATGCCACAATATCATGGAAAAAGACAAAAAGAATCCCAAGGATATTATGGCGCTTGAAAATGCAATGCACGGCAACTGCATTGAATGCCATAAACAAGCCAATATCAAAGCAGGCGACCCCAAAGGCATGAAGGGTAAGGCTCCGGTGTCATGCAATAACTGCCATGTTCCAGAGAAAAAATCCTAACGCTTTTTAATAATACCCTCGAATAAAAAAGGAGTTTTCCGATTTTTCCGGAAAGCTCCTTTTAATTTTTGAGAATCCGGCTGTATCAGGATTTGGAAACCTTGTACGCCATCGCTTTTTCAATCAGGGATGGAGCCCAGGAGGGGGCTCCGAGGGCATGCAGATGGGTGTAGGTTCCAAATGTATTCTGCTTGAAGAACCCGTCTTTTTTATCGATAATACCTTTTCCCCTCTGCATTCTGAACGCCATTTCATCATCCGTATAATCGATAGTGAGGATGCTGGAATATCTGAATTCATGGCCTTTTAATATCTCTCCCGGTTTGAAGAACGGGTTTTCATGAACCACTTCCACTTTGGTATAACCATGACCCTGGGGCGTTTTGCACAGTCCGAACTGAATCGGGAAAACACCAGACATGGGATATATCTGTTCTTCCAGACGGATGCTTTGTCCTAAAAATATCAGACCGCCGCATTCGGCATAAATGGGCAGCCCCTTTTCTGATATCCGTTTCAGGTTATCCCTGAATCCTTGATTCCGTGCCAGTTCCGGTGCATGGGTTTCAGGAAATCCCCCCCCCATATAGATGGCATCCACATCCGGGATGGATGTTTCTTTCAGGGGACTGATAAATACAATCTTTGCGCCGAGTTTACGCAAGGCATCGATATTGTCCGGATAATAAAATTGAAAGGCGGAATCTCTTATAACGCCGATGGTAACCCTCTCAGGCCCGGAATATTGATTTTCAAGGCTTGCCTGAATTTCCGCCATACGCAAAGAAGGTTCTTCGGGAATTAAAACATCATACAATCCCTTCAGATCGATATTGTCCCTTACAATTTGCAGGGCAGCTTGAATCGCCTTGTCGGAAAAAGCATGCTCTTCCGATGTAACAAGACCCATATGCCGTTCCGGAAAATCTTCTGCATCCAGCTTTGGAACGGCGCCGAAGACCGGAACTTGACAAAATTTTTCGATATTGACCCGCACTTTTTGCTCATGGCGCTTCCCGGCCACGCGATTCAGGATGACTCCGATAATACGGATATCCGGATCAAATCTCATGCATCCGAGAACCAAGGCAGCCATGGTCCGTGTCGCCTTGGTGCAGTCTAAAACAAGCAAAACAGGAAGGCTCAGAAGTTTTGCCAACTCTGCCGTGGAAGTGGAGCCGTCGGTATCTATGCCGTCATAAAGCCCTCTGTTGCCTTCAACCAGACAGATATCACAATTTTTTGAATGTTCAATATAGGATTGTTTTACAATTGCGGGTGGACACAGAAATGTGTCCAAATTATGGCAGGGACGGCCGGCTGCCTTTGAAAGCCAGCCGGCGTCAATATAATCAGGCCCCTTCTTAAAGGGGGAAATCTTAAATCCTTTTTCTTTCCACGCTGCGGTAATTCCAAGAGATATGACCGTTTTCCCGGATCCACCTCTTAGGCCGGCGATGATAACTCCCGGCACATTTTTACCATTTTTTTGCATGAACCCTTTAAATCAGAGGCGTTTGAATCTTATTCTTCGCCTTCAGACGAGTGCTGGATGCCGGAGCCTTTAAGTCCATACATGGTCGTAGATCCTGAGGACCAGTATTCAAGAACGCCCTCTTCAACCAATTTATTGACGACTTTTTTAATTTCTCTTGGTTTGTCATCCGGAAAAATTTTAGAGAAATCATTAAAATAAAATTTGGTCTTTGTCCCGGCTTTTTTCGTCATCCAATCGACTACAGCCGCAGTTGCAGCTTCTTTATTGGCAAGAAGATCACTCATGGTCATACTCCTTAGAATTAAAATGTTTCAGCCGGAGTGAAAAAAATCACTCCGGCCTCAACAGTTTTATATAAAATTACGGTTCAACAATTCTTCTTAAAATTTGAACTGAGTTGTCTGGCGCCAGCTCATATAGGCCTGCTGACGGAAGTCATCAATCAGATGATGAGTAAACTCAATTTCACATGCTTCAAAGAATTTTTCCCAACCAATTCTTTCAGCCCAGTCACCCATACGTTCATATTTCTGTGCGCCTTTGGCATAGGCATCAACCATTCTCTTGATAGTTGCCGTCATGGACGGCCATCTCGGCATTTCATTGGGCAGGAAGGCCACAACAACCTTGGAGAATTTAGGAGCGGAAATCCTGTTGGAAACCTTACCGCCAGCCATGAGGACAATACCGTCACCATCCGTATCAGCCAAAGGCATGGACGGACACATGGTATAGCAGTTACCGCAATACATGCATCTTTCCTGTTTAACTTCAACGGATTTGACTTCCTGGCCGTTAGCCAGTTTCACCTTTGCCGGTTTGATGGCAGCGGTGGGGCAGGCAGAAATGGCCAGAGGAATTTCACAAATCTTATCAAGGTATTCATGATCCAGCATCGGCGGTTTTCTGTGATACCCGAGGATGGCGATATCAGAGCAATGAACCGCACCGCACATGTTCAGGCAGCAGGCCATGGAAACCCTGAGCTGTGCCGGAAGTCTCATGTCCTGGAAATCCGTAAACAATGCATCCATGGCAGCTTTTACCGTACCGGATGCATCGGTGGCAGGGGTATGGCAATGAATCCAGCCCTGGGTGTGAACGATATTGGTAACCCCGGCGCCTGTTCCGCCGATGGGGAATTTAAAGGAGCCACCGGCAAATTTTCTGGATTTCAGATCGTTTTTAAGGGGCTCGACCTTATCCTTTGAATCCACCATGAATTCAATATTGTTTCTGGTGGTAAAACGGACATAACCGTTGCAATGTTTGTCTGCAATATCACAAATTTCATTGATATGGCCGGTGGACATGATACGTGCGCCACCAACTCTGACTGTGTAAAGCTCATCTCCTGAATCACCGACATGAACCAGAACACCCGGCTCAAGGATTTCATGGTGAGACCATTTTCCCTTATTTTTTGCGATAACAGGAGGATAAAAGTCGTTATAGTCTTTCGGACCGATGTCGGTAATCCTGTTTTCCATCGGTTTTGCTGGATCATAACCAGTAGAAATAAATGCCATTATTATTCTCCCTTTCTATCTAAGATGGTGTTTTCTGTATTCGTCAACATCACGTTCCCAGCCGCCGGTGACCTCATCCTCTTTCCAGAAGATATAGGGGTTGGTTCTTGGGTAGGATACATGCTGCGGCTTTGCCTCAATACCGGTGACTTCGAGAAGTTTCTGGAATCCCTGACGCATGATCAGCTCACCCAGACGTTCGCGGTTTTTACCTTCTTCCATCCACCAATCCCATACATTTTCAATGACGGATGTAATTGCTTCATAGTCATTGTCAGGATTGACTTCCACAAAGGGAACCAGCAATGAACCCATCTGAGCGCCATCGAGAATCGGGGCTTTTGCGCCGACAAGAATGGAAAGACCGGTATCCTTACCAATCTTAAGGGCTCTGGGCATAACATTGATGCAATGCATGCAACGGGTACAGTTGGCATTATCAATAGAAAGCTTTTTGTTTTCAAATTTCATACATTTCGTCGGGCACAGGCCCAGGACTTCTTTTTCAAGGTCGAATTTACCCCAGTCTCTACTGCCGCGGAAAGCACCGGCATTGGCAGGATATTTCGGGTCATTTTCAACATATTTGTTCACTGCATCCTGATTGATCCGGATATCATCTCTCCAGGTACCGATAAAAGACATGTCGGAACGGGCGATGGAAGCTACACAGCAGTTGGGGCAGCCATCCAGTTTGAATTTAAATTTGTAGGGAAAAGCCGGTCTGTGAAGCTCATCCTGGTATTGATTGGTCAAAAAATAAACCAAGGCATTGGTGTCATAGCAGGCATATTCACATCTGGACTGACCAAGGCAATCGGCCGGTGTTCTCAGGTTGGAACCTGAACCGCCGAGGTCCTGGTTCATATCATGGGTCAGTGTCCAGAATACTTCCTCAAGCTGGGGAGTGGTGGTGCCCAAAAGGATGATATCACCGGTGGCGCCATGCATGTTGGTTACGCCGGAACCTCTCAGATCCCAAAGTTTGGTCAGGGACCTTAAATAATCCGTTGTATAATATTTACCAGATGGTTGATTCACCCGCATGGTATGGAAATGCTCGACACCCGGAAACAATTTGGGCTGATCACAGTATCTGCCGATAACACCACCGCCATAACCGAACACACCAACGATACCGCCATGTTTCCAGTGGGTTCTGCCGTGCTTGTAAGATAGTTCCAAAACGCCCAGAAGATCGGCTACGCAATCCTGGGGAATCTGGAATTCAACACCTTCTACGTTCTTTGCTCTTCTTTCAGCCTGGGCTTTCAGGTCAGAGACAAAGCTAGGCCATGGGCCGGATTCCAGCTGGTCCAGTAAAGGAGTCTCATGTTTTGCCATTTACTTACCTCCGTTAATTGTTAATTTACATTCACTAATGAAAAGGTTATCCAAACTTTTCATCTAATAATCTTTTCCTTTGTTATTCCAGAGAGTTAGTTCAATAACCCGTCTGTCCTATAAATATTACCCAAAAAATAACATTGCAGATATAAAATTTCTGTTTCAACATGTCAATAAAAAAGGTTTTTTTTACATGGTTTTAAAAATAGCCTGCAAAACTCTGCAATGAGGCTCGATATTTTCCTTTATTAACCGGCGCTCGGCCGGAATCGCCGCCCAGGAATCCTGGGCGGCGATTCCGATACTAATCATCTGATCCAGATCGAATCCATTGAAAAATGATATGAAAACCCTTTTCAAATCCCCATACTCATAGGCTTTGGATTTTTCATCCAGGGCATCCAAAAATCCGTCAACGGTTGCTGTTATGACCTCATCCCCCATCATCACAGCCTCGCCTGTACCATCCAGGCGGTCCATACGCATTCTTAAACTGAGGTTAAAAAAGAACACCAGCAATGAAGGTAAAATCTGATTTTTTTTCTCTGTTTCATCAGCCCCGAATTCCGTTAGAGGAGAATATCCTCTTACCGTGATCAGCCTGACCTGAAATTGGCCGTCTGCCGCTCTCACAATAAAATCACCGGCCGCATGGTGCCAGGGATAGATCTGTTCAAAGGTTTCGATATTATAATAATGGGTCAGTATCCATGCCGCCTCCTGATAAACCGGCAGAAAGGATTTCTCCGGCAGATAGCGGCAGCTCCCGTCGGATTCCCAGATCGCGATTTGCCATTGATGGTTTCCGGCCGTCACATGAAATTCCTTGTAGTCTTGAAACCATTCGCCCAAAAAGAATCCGATTCTCCCCTTTGGGGTGTTCAGGATATCCCAGCCGAAGACAAGGGGAAGATACTGTTTGGGAAAGCTTTTATTTAATTTTGAAAGAAGCGAAACTTCTTTCTCTATCAACGACAAACCAGGATTTCCAACCGCACCGTTCAGGACAAAAAAGCAGGTTTGGGTATCCGTGAGATCAATCCTGATTTTCAAAGGGCGATAAAAGGCGCCGTGTTTTTCAAGAAAGGCTGAAATCTGATGGATATGCTCATATGAAACAGGGTTCTGAAAAACCGCTTCAAGACCTGATATAAGGATTGAAACCTCGTTCCGGGATAAGAACCGGCAGACGGCTGAAAAATAATCTCCTATGGTTATCTCCCTATCCTGGCGGGCCGACCCGGATGCAACCGCATGATCTCTGCAGGGTTCCTTTCCGGATAACGGTAATTCCCATAATGGGGATCCGGGCAAAACCTCTTTTTCTTCGCCTGATATATAAAAATGAAACCGGGATTTTTCCATCAAGGCTTTCTATGGGACAGAAGCTCTTTTTTCAATTTTTCCGGAACCTCATAACCAAGGGCCTCGGCTTTGTCACAATGGGAAACGGCTTTATCAAACTCGCCCACTTCAAGATAAGCCGCAGCCAGGTTATTATGGGCCACGGGAAAATCAGGGGCTATCTTAATCGCTTCAAGGTTGGCCTCGATCCCCTCCCGGACAAGACCTTTCATGAAATAGGCGGTTCCAAGGGTGGTATAGGCCTGAACAAAATTTTTATTATGGATAATGGCTTTTTTCAGATTTTTAACGGCTTTATCCATTTTTTCTTCATCTTCTTTTGGGTTTTTGCCGTCTATCATCTGCAAAAGAACAAAAGCCATATTCCCATAGCCTTCGGCAAAGCCGGCCCTTGCTTTTGTAGCTCTTTGATTATACCGGTAGCAACCTTCAAGATCATTCCGTTGAAGGCAGATTCCCCCCAGGAGAACATAGGCCTCGGCCAGGGTCGGACTGCAGTCAATGGCATCGTGAAGCACTCGTTCAGCCTCGGCATATTCCTGTTTTCCCATGAGGGCCACGGCAAGGTTATAATGGGTTGTTCCACATTCTTCATTGCCCGTTAACTGGCCTTTCAACCGGTTAATCTGCTCATCCGCAGTTGTTGGCAGGTGTTTTGCCTGTTTTGAATCCGTCATTATGAACATCCTTAATGTATGATTTGTAAAAAATGAATGTTAAAGTCAGGTATATTATTTCTGATACAATTTTGTGTCAAGCCCCATTAAACTATTCAGGCTTGTAAATTAGGCTTGAACCAAAGCAAGACTTGTGATAGCAGGTGTTAAGAATCATCCGTAGAACAATTTTTTATTTACCGGTTATTGACAAGGCAGGGCTATGGAACCAGGATGCTATACCGCATTAATCACCCCTTTTAATCGAGCCGGAGAGCTTGATCAAGAAGGTTTGGAGCAACTTATCAATTTTCAGATTGAAAACGGAATCACCGGTATACTAGCCACCGGCACCACAGGTGAAAGCCCGACGTTCAAATGGAAAGAGCACCACTCCGTCATCGCACAGGTTGCAGACCTTGCCAAAAATAAATGCCTCAGAATAGCAGGAACAGGCAGCAATAATACCTCAGAAGCCCTGGAAGCCGTGGGTCATGCCGCCGATGAAGATGTGGATGCCGTTCTCATGGTGGACCCCTATTACAACGGTCCCAGCTCCCTTGAAATCCGGAGGGAATATTATGAGGTGATTGCAGAAACATATCCAAGCATGAACATTATCCCCTATATTATTCCGGGAAGGACCGGGGCACAGATGCTTCCCCAGGATCTGGCCATCCTGGCAAAAACCTGTCCCAATGTGACCTGCGTTAAAGAAGCCACGGGAAATCTTGACAATATGAAGCTCACCCGAAAATATTGCGGTGACGGCTTCATGATTTTTTCAGGGGATGACGCTCTGGTCTATGACGTTATGACTCATCCCGGGATCAGGGCCTGCGGTTCCATATCCGTCATGTCCAATATTGCACCAAAGGCCATGACCCAGCTCGTCAGCCTCCTGAACCAAGGAGATACGGCCGGCGCCATGAAAGTTCAGGCCGTCTTGAAACCCTTGCTGGACCTGGTTGTGGTCACTACCCAGGAAACCTGTGAATTTGGGACCGTCACCTGCAGATCAAGGAATCCGGTTCCCGTCAAAACCCTGATGCAGTTGTTGGGCATGCCCTCGGGACCCTGCCGGAAACCTCTGGGAAAAATGACGCAAAAAGGATTTGCAATACTACTCAATGCAGTCAGAGGTATTTTCGCCGATCACCCGGAAATATTTGAACCCATCGGGTCTTTTTTTAATGTGGATCTTGAAAAACGGCTGCATGATTCCGAATTCCAAAAAACGCTGTGGTATACCTATTGATATTAGATGGCAAGAGGCCGTGCCAAAACCGGCATGGCCTCTTAAAACCATTGTCTTAAATTTCTATTTTTTTTCTTTTGCTTTAAATTTTTCCTGTCCTGCATAAAAAAAAGTGGCTTTCAGCCATTCAAATCCAAACTGCAACAGCTTGATATCATCATTTTTGATACTTTCAATGTCTTGTTCCGGAAGGTCATATCTTTTAAGAAAGGTGCTGTTGAAAACAAAATCTCTGAATTTATCAATATTATAACAGGCGAGGAAAAACATCTTCCGGCTTTCCTCAGAAAGTTTCATGCTCGGCGGTAAAGATTTTTTCCGGACAATGAGTTCCATCCACCCGTCATTGATCCGGTCCCGAAGATCAACCCCCTGATCCTTTCGCCACTCGGCCACAGTCCATTGTTTATCTTCCTCAAATCCAAGGCAGTGGGCCTCTTTAACGGTAAAAAAGAATTCATCCTTTTCCCCTTTTTCCCCGGAATAGCTCAGGGAACCTACGCCCAATGGATAATACCGGCAGGTCGTCGGGCGATCCTCATAAATGGCGCAGCCCTCCTTGTCCTCAACAAAGGGGCAGGATTTTTTTTCATCGTCTAAAAGCTTTAAGGTCACCACAGGTAGTCCTGCTTTCTCAAGGATCTGCGGTTTTGTAAATATGGCGAGAAATTCTTCCGAACTCATGTCCAGCTTTTTTCTCATGGTCAGAATATCATAGGGAGTCAACATGATATCAATTCCCCGGCAGCAGTCTGTAAAACATTTTACACCCTTGTGGCAGTTGAACCGGAAGCTGCTTTTCAGACTAAGCTGCTCCGGTGGTATTTCTGATTTTTTGGGGGCGGTATCGGTCATTCCATCTTCCTCATCATTTGTTAAATAATTGCTCAAAAATGTGGACTATACGAAAAAGGTACAATAATGTCAAATGATTACACTTTTAACAATTTTTCAACAACCGGAACGAAGCAGCACCCGGACCAAAATCAATTGACAGATGCTCTTTTTCAAAATAAAACACATAAAAACAGGTTACGCGCCTGAGATAGATCCATGTTTTTGTCATTCATTTTGAGAGGTTTCCATGAAAATTAGAAAAGCAGTATTCCCGGTAGCCGGACTTGGAACAAGATTTATTCCCGCCACCAAGGCCATGGCCAAAGAAATGCTCCCGGTTGTGGATAAACCCATTATCCAGTATGCAGTGGAAGAAGCTTTTAAAGCAGGCATCGAGCAGATTATTTTTGTTACCGGCCGGGGGAAAAAAGCCCTGGAAGATCATTTTGACCGGTCTTTTGAAATCGAACACACCTTGATGGAAAAAGGCAAGGATGACCTTTTAAAACAGATTCAGGAACTGGTGCCCCAAACCGGAACCATTGTCTATACCCGGCAGAATCAGCCATTGGGGCTTGGCCATGCCATCTGGTGTGCCAGGGATATTGTGGGTGATGAACCCTTTGCCGTCCTTCTGGCCGATGACTTGATCCAGACCGATAAACCCGTCCTTGCCGAAATGGTCAAAAAATTTGACCGTCTCAGGGCTTCCATGGCCGCCATCATGGAGATTGACAAGGACCAGACCGATAAATACGGTATCCTGAAAGCAACCCAGGTCGAAGAGGATATTGTCAAAATCGATGATATGATCGAAAAACCAAAACCGGAAAACGCCCCTTCCAACCTGGCCATTGTAGGCCGGTATATTTTGACCCCCAGGATTTTTTATCACCTGGAAAAAGGGAAAAAGGGCGCCAACGGGGAAATCCAGCTTACGGATGCCATGAAAGCCCTTTTGAATGAACAGCCCATATTCGGATACCGGTTTAAAGGCAAACGGTTTGACTGCGGGGACAAGGTCGGATTCCAGATGGCCAACCTTGCCTTTGCCCTGGAAAGACCGGATATGAGAGACAAGCTGATCAGTTTTATAAGAGAAATCGAGAAAAAATTCTAGGCCTTATCAGGAATCTTTAAACTGCTTATAGAGTCTCATGACTTTTCTGACATAGTTTTGGGTTTCCTCAAAGGGAGGAATCTCACGGTATTGATCGACTGCCTCGGGACCGGCATTGTATGCGGCAAGAACCAGGGGCAGTTTATTCTCGTATCGCTTCAGTAGCTCCTGGAGATATTTCACTCCGCCCATGATATTCTGGGCCGGATTAAATGGATCCTGCACGGCAAGGGACTGAAAATTGCCCGGCATGATCTGCATCAGCCCCTTTGCCCCCTTTTTTGAAACCGCTTCCGGATCAAAATTGGATTCAGCCTGGATGACGGCCTTAATCAGGGAAAAATCCACATCATATTTCTCTTCCGCTTTCCTGATAATATGATCGTATTCGGCGGTGTTGAAATTCCTTTTCACCCTTGCAGGCAGTTCCTTTATAAACAATTTGTACTTGTCAGATGCGGGGACATTGGTAAAATGAACCACCCCGCTTTTATCCACATACATATAGATATCTGCCCGAGCAGTCTGAACAAAGGCAAGACACAAAAAAAACACCAGAAAATGGAAAAAGGGTTTCATTTTCTTTTTATTTTATCCTGTTCTTATATTCCTTTAAGACAAATTTTCCGGGGAACCCTGGTTTTGCTACATATTGCCCCAGATTTTTGATATAGGTTTCAACCATATGGGTAAACACCGCATCTTTCTCACGGTTCAGGATGAAATTGCGCTCCATCTTGTACTCATAGACTGTTTTATCTCCCAGGACTTCCAGAATATCCTGAAATTTAAAATCCGACAAGGGATCATTTATAAACAGCTCTTTTCCAATTTTAATCTCCATGCTTGCCTTCATCACCACAACATAGGCATCTTCACTGATTTTGCGGGACAGATCCGATAGTATAAGGGTATGACCGTTTTCAAGCTCAATTGTCTTTACAATCCGTTGTTCCATTTGTATCCTGATGTCTCATGTTCACGGGTTATCCAGTTTCAGAACAGTTCCAGTTGTTCAGGCTTCTTTAGCTCCGGCATCCGGGCCGAACTTTTTTCCAGCCGGGTCAGTCTTTTTTCAATATCCTCAATAAATAAAGAGCGTTGCCGTTTAAAGCTTCTGCCATATATGCGTCTTTTTTTTGCATAAGTCAAACAAAGAATGTCCATGGCCCGCGTCATGGCCACATAGAAAAGGCGCCGCTCCTCTTCCATATCCTCAATATGTTCCCCGTCCCTGGCAAAAGGGATCAGACCCTGTTCGCATCCTGCCACAAACACCACCGGAAATTCAAGCCCCTTGGCCGCATGGAGGGTCAATAGGGAGACCTTTTCCACATCATATTCCAGGATATCGGCATCCTGGTCAAGGGTAAGGGAGTCCAGAAAACTTTTCAGATCAGGATGAAGCCTTGACTGGGATACAAGCCTTTCAAAGGCCTGTCTTGTCCGGTCATTTTTTCCCATGATCTCATTGAGGCCCGCCTTTTCGCTCAAACGCCTTAATCCTGCTTCATTGTCAAGAAATCGGATCTCATTTTTCAGGGATTGCATAGGTTCAGGACTGAGCCCTGCCTGCAAGGGGATTTCCCCGATGGCACCCCTTTTTTGGGTCAAGCTCCGGCAAAGAGAAATCAATTGGGCAATCCCCTCCATCTTCAGCATATTATCCTTATCGGCAGTCTGGAAGGGGATACCCGCGATTTCAAACGCAGAGACAAAGGCTTCGCTTTGTTTGCGGGTGCGGAAAAGAACGGCAAAATCGGAAAATGAATATTCTTTGGGATTGTCAAATTCCGCCTTTCTTGAATCCATGGAAAGAAAAGAAGTCCCGCCTACCAGGCTTTCAATCATTTTCCCGACGGCCGCGGCTTCCGCCTCTTCCGACGCCGTCTCCTTGATGATGAGCTTCTTTGTGGTCCCGATATCGGAAAAGATCCGGATTTTCTCATCCTTTTCAGATGATTTGCAAATCACCTGGAAGGATGCATCCAGGATGGCCTGGGCCGACCGGTAGTTTTGGGTCAGGATTATTTTTTCACACCCTGGAAAATCAAGCTCAAACCGTTTGAAATAGATATTATCCGATCCCCTGAACCCGTAGATGGACTGATCCGGGTCACCGATGACCACGATGTGGCTATCCTTTGATAAAAGCTTTATCAGCTCATACTGGCCGAAATTCAAATCCTGGTATTCATCGATAAAAACATACCCATACCGGCTGCGGACCGCCGACAGAATTTTCTCATCCCCGCCCAGCATCCCCATGGTCAAAAAAATGAGATCCTCAAAATCCGCCGTATTCCGTTCTTTGCAAAGCAAGCGATAGTTTTTGTAAATCTGCCTGAACCCCTCCTGCCCGTCACGGCCCGCCACCTTTTCAAGATCATCCTCCGTCCCCAGGAGGTTCTGCTTGCAGAGGCTTATGAACTGGTCCGCCGCATGGACCTCTCCTCTTTTGCCCTTTCCGCCCAAGGCTTCCCGGACCAGGGAGATCCGCAGGTCATCATCGGCAAGGACGGTATCAAAGCCCTTGTATTCCTTCAGGAGCCTGAGGCAGAAAGCGTGAAAGGTAAGGGCCGTGACAGGCGTCTGTGAACCGGGCTGATATTTTTGAATCCGTTTTTCCAGCTCCCTGGCCGCCTTATTGGTAAAGGTCAGGGCAAGGATCGCACCCGGGTCAATCCTTTTTTCCGATATGAGATAGGCGATTCTCGCGGTGAGGGTCCGGGTCTTGCCGGTGCCGGGACCGGCCTGGATGATAATGGCCCGGGAAGCCGATTCAACCGCCCTCTGCTGATCAGGGTTCAGGCCTTCCAACACATCTGCATTCCGGTTCTTCGGCACCGGTTCCAGGGATTTTTTTCTTTTTTGCTCAAAGGCCGGTTTTTTTTCGGCGACGGACTTTGCCCTGGTTTCCGGCGGATCCTCAGAAAGGGCAAAGGCGAATGTTTTCTCGCCTTTAAGCCGTTGTTTTTCCTGCCTTGAAAAAATATTGACCTTGCCGAACTCCCCGTCATAACCGGGTTCGATGAGGATTTTCCCTTCCCTCATCCGCTTCACCGCCTCGGCCAGCAAAGGAATACCTGCCCCCTCTATCTCTTCGATGGACTGTTCCGTAAGAATTTTAAGCTCGGGTCCCAGGAATTCCGTGGCCCGCTTATAGGCTTCCGTCACTTTTTTTGTTTTGGGCCCCACATCAAAAATCTCCGAGAGGATATCCGGCAGAGGGATGATGCTCGTAAACCCATGACGGTTTTCCGGC
>Ga0208373_1000447_pt1 | contig 71512 bp, 73 predicted proteins | sample RifOxyC2_FD_184036 | JGI IMG/M metagenome (GOLD analysis project Ga0208373, IMG submission 184036) | Soil microbial communities from Rifle, Colorado - Rifle Oxygen_injection C2 (SPAdes) | ecosystem: Environmental > Terrestrial > Deep subsurface > Rock core/Sediment | place: Rifle, Colorado...
GCTCGCTCGCCCCGCCTGCGGCGGGTCTCGCTTCGCAAAAAGCCCGTTGTTTGGCGATTAAATCAAACGGCGGGCGAAGCCCGACGAGGACTTGTTTTGAAAGCAGGCGGCGGTTCGGAATTGCGAAGCAATTCACAAATGAAATTTGTATCCAATTTTTTCCTTTCCGCCGTAGGCGGAATACGAAGTCAGTTTTTTAATCCCGCGCTTTACGGCCAAAGGCGACTAACAATATGAACACCAAATACTTTTTATACGCTCGCAAATCAACCGAAGATGAAGAAAGACAAGTGATGAGCATTGAAGCCCAGCTCGCGGAGTTGACGGAATTTGCCAAGCGGGAAAATATTGAGATTGCGGAAACTTTTATTGAAAGCAAAAGCGCAAAGAAACCCGGGCGAGAAATTTTTAACGAGATGATGAATAAAGTGCAGGAAAGTAAAACGCCGGTGGGACTTCTTGCGTGGCACCCGGATCGTCTCGCCCGAAATTCTGTTGATGGCGGACTTATCATTTACTCCATAGACACTCTCAAGATCGCTTCTTTGCGCTTTCCCACATTTTGGTTTGAGCCAACTCCGCAAGGTTTGTTCATGCTTCAAGTCGCCTTTGGCCAATCAAAATACTATTCCGATAATTTGTCGGAAAACGTAAAGCGCGGGATTCGCCAAAAACTCAGGCGCGGAGAGTGGCCCGGCCTTGCGCCGTTCGGCTATGTGAACAATCCGAAAACGCGAACGATTGAGCCAGACCCAACGAAAGCCAGAGTTATCAAAAAAGCCTATGAAGAATACGCGCAAGGCCGACACACTTTGCTTTCTTTGGGTGAACGCCTGAGTTTTTGGGGCGTGGTGAGCGGGACCGGAAAACCGCTTTGCAAGGCAACACTCCAAAGAATGCTGACAAATAAAGTGTATCTCGGCTTGATTGTTCACAACGGTGAAACCTACGAGGGCGGTTTTCCGGCAATTGTTTCCAGAGCGACTTTTGAGAAAGTCCAGGAAGTGCTAAAGAACCGAGCCAAGCCGCGTCATTCCAAAAAGCGGCATAACTTCCCATTCACCGGACTGCTCACTTGCGGCGAGTGCGGCGCGGCTATTACCGCTCAATACGCGCACGGACACGGCGGAACATACAAATACTACCGTTGCACCAAGCGGCTTGGCTCGTGTTCGCAAAGTTATCTGCGCGAGGACTTGCTCACTGAACAACTGAAATCTTTAATCTCAAAAGTCGCTCTGTGCGAAGACTGGAAAGAAAAGATGCTGGCGCAAGTGGAAGTGTGGGAAAAAGAAAATATCCAGTCTTCGCAATCTTTCGCCCAAAATCTGGAAAAGGAAATCAAGGATACGGAAACAAAGCTCGATAGATTGGTAAACGCCTTTTTGGACGGAAGCATTGAAAAGGAAATTTATCTCGCCAAAAAGGATGATCTCATCACCACCAAAACAGACCTCCAGCGAAGGAAGTCTGATTTTGGGCGAAAGGGAAACAATTGGATCGAACCTTTGCGCGAATGGATTTTAACCGCTAACCACGCTGAAAAACTGGCTTCGTCCAACGAATTTGATGAAATCAAATCGTTGGTGGAAAAAATTGGAACGAACCGCCGCCTGCTTTCAAAACAAGTCCTCGTCGGGCTTCGCCCGCCGTTTGATTTAATCGCCAAACAACGGGCTTTTTGCGAAGCGAGACCCGCCGCAGGCGGGGCGAGCGAGCAAACAAACTGCCCGCAAAATTCACAATGTTTAGATTGGTCGGGCCGCTGGGAATCGAACCCAGTCTTCACGCACCCGAAGCGTGTGTACTACCGGTATACTACGGCCCGGTGGGCATGAGAGGATTTGAACCTCCAAGGATTGCTCCATACGCTCCTGAAGCGTACGCGTATACCAATTCCGCCACATGCCCAAAAAAATACATTTATTTCATCGCGTGTTCCAGAATATGTTCTATCACATGATGCGTTTTGGCGCCAATTTGCTCGCAAACTTGCGTGAAATGCGAGTCCGGTTTCAAGTCCGGTTCATGCTCAAGATAGAGGAGGTAAACCTTGCCGCGGGGAGTGAGAATAAAATCCGATTTTAAGTAATGCCGGCTTCCAGTATGGTCATGCAGTTTTTTGGCCATGGTGGCGAGTGTTCTTTTTTCCTCGTCGGAAAAAATTCCGAAAGAAGTTCCGAACGGAAAAGTGTAAATCTCCTGCCCGCGGAAACCGGGCACCGAATGCACGGTGGCGACTTTGCCTGCAATAAATTCTTCCACCAAAATACTTTTTCCGTGCATGACCCCGTCTTCAATTGAATTTACCAGTTCCGGAAAAGTTTTCGCCAGGTGGATGCCCATGTTTCTGTCCGAGGTATATGATTTCACAATCCACGGGGAAGAAAACTTTTGAAAGACCTCTTTAGCTTTGCGGATAGCGTATTCTTTTTTTTGTTGGGCCGCCGTGCCTTGCCGAAGCCTTGGCGAAGGCAGGTCGAAATCCTCCTGATACAGGGGTAGAACAATGTGTCGCGGCATGCCGATACCCAACTTTTTCATATTTTTCCGGAGCATTTCTCGGCTCTCGCGGAAAAATGGGGCAAAGGGCGGAACTCCAATGACTGGAATGGAAAAGCTTTCCAGAATATTGGAAAACCTCTGATGCGAGAGATTCCAGACCACGTCAACCTTGTGCAGTAATTCCACCGGCATAATCGGCACTCCTTTCGCGTGCCAGACGCCTTCCTTGTCCACCAAAATATCAATCGGCCGGTATTTGTGCAACAAATTATCATGCAAGTATGAAATAATTTCCCCGCCTTTTCCAAGCGACGAGTGATAATTTTCCTCGTCTCCTCCGCGAAGTATTCCCACCCTGATTTTGTCTTTGGCTGGCATGCATATATTATACCAAAAAAAACACCCCGCTGGCGCGGAGTGTCTTTGAGCTTTGTCCCGACGCCTTTCGGGTCGGGAAGCCGACTGCAACGTCGGCTCTGTTCTTTGTTTTGTTTCGTTCCCCCACTCCGCATAAAGCTACGCGGGGCGAGTTTTAACTTAAGAGTCTTTCCTCTCGGTCAATATGTTTCTTAAAGTCCACAACATATTTGGACTATTGTGCAGTCAATTGAGCTGCACAATACCGACTCATATATCCCACGTCGCATAAAGCTATGCGGGACATTTTTCAAATTGAATTATTCCACGACCAGCTTCCGCTAGCCGTGCCTTGTTACGACTTAGTCCCTGTCACCGAGCTTGCCTTAGGACCCGCGTATGCGGATACTTCGGGTACTCCCGGCTCCCTTGACTTGACGGGCGGATTCGGCTTTTTAGAACATTGCCGGTCCCCACGTAGCGAGCGGATTTCCCGCACTACGCGAGTCCAAGAGTTTTTTGATTCATTTTCGATTTAAGTATTCTAATCTTACTTATTCCTGCTTTTGAAAAATGAGCTTTGCTTTTAACAAGCTCCGCTATTTTACAAAAAACATGAAAACTATAATTCTTAGAGTAACTTTGTAGAGGATATTGTTTAAAAAACGGAATAATTATATTAAGAATATCTGATTGAGCACTTACTGTATATCGATAGCATTGAGCATGATTGGCTCGCTGCTCTTTTTGAAAATATACAGCACCGCACCCGATAGTATTCTTTACTTTCTCTAGAAGTTTCCGATCCTTCTCTTGCATTTTTATGTGAAAATGCAATTGAATTCTTGTTCCACTTCTGTAGCGAGAAGATATTCCTACATTTACGTAGAAGCAACCTTCTCCATCTGTTAGTCCAACAACATACTCATTCGAAACTCTTGGCTTAGTCCTTCCCATGCATTAATTATATCATAACTTGACGCATGGTACTACGACGCAGCTGACTTCTTCTGTGCATAAGTTTCCATTAACACAAAAGATCTCCTTGGGTCATTTGTCATTCTTTTCCGAACATCCTTATCGAGCTTTTTGAAATACTTCTCTGTGACTCACCGCACAGATCGTATCACCCTTTTTTGATAAGGCTGCCTTTTGCTACTAGGATCCTTCAGTCCTCGCCTCACGGCAGGGGACTTACCCGTTCACTACTCTTTCGAGGTTGGATTTTAACCAACTAGACCTAGACAAACTGCCAAGCGCATTTAATTTTGAGTACAAGACTTGAGAACGTATTCACCGCAGTTTAGCTGACCTGCGATTACTAGCAATTCCAGCTTCATGGAGTCGAGTTGCAGACTCCAATCCGAACTGAGGCCTTTTTTGGACGATTAGCTCAGAGTCGCCTCGTCGCTACGCGTTGTAAAAGCCATTGTATTATGTGTGTAGCCCAGGGTATCAGAGGGACATGCTGACCTGGCGTCATCCTCTCCTTCCTCCCGCACCTTTGTTCACTAACAAAGGTGCTAGTTATAAAGTGTAAAGTTGAAAGTAAAAAGTAAACACAAATGCATCTACTTTGAACTTTATAACTTTCTACTTTTCACTTGCACTTTGCGCTAATGCGCAAAGGTGCGGGCGGTCTCGTGTGACACTTGTAACACACAACGAGGGTTGCGTTCGTTAGCCCACTTAAGGGTACAATTCAAACCACGAACTGACGACGGCCATGCATCACCTGTCCATACGTCTTGCGAGGGCCAAAGTTTCTTAAGGCTTTCGTATGGATTTCTAACCCTGGTAAGGTTCTTCGTTTACCATCGAATTAAACCACATAATCCACTGCTTGTGCAAGTCCCCGTCTATTCCTTTGAGTTTTAGCCTTGCGGCCGTACTTCCCAGGCGGATTTCTTAACGCGTTAGCTAAGCCACTCAGAGGGTCGATACTCCGAATAGCGAGAAATCATCGTTTAGGGCGTGGACTACTGGGGTATCTAATCCCATTCGCTACCCACGCTTTCGTGCTTCAGTGTCAAATATGCACCAGCGTACTGCTTTCGCATTTGGTGTTCCCCATGATATCAACGGATTTCACCCCTACACCATGAGTTCCGTACGCCTCTCGCACTTTCAAGTTCTGCCGTTTCTTTTGCGGTCTCCAGGTTAAGCCCGGGTCTTTAACAAAAGACTAACAGAACAACCTACGCACCCTTTACGCCCAATAATTCCGGATAACGCTCGAGGCTCTCGTATTACCGCTCCTGCTGGCACGAGATTAGGAGCCTCTTATTCATGAGGTACAGTCAATAAACTTCTTCCCTCATAAAAGATCTTTACGTCCCAGAGGGACTTCATCAATCACGCGGCGTCGCTCCATCAGACTTTCGTCCATTGTGGAAGATTCTCGACTGCAGCCACCCGTAGGTGTATGGTCCGTGTCTCAGTACCATCGGTGGGGGTCAGGCTCTCACCTCCCCTAGACGTCATTGCCTTGGTAGTCCATTACACTGCCAACTAGCTGATATCGCACAGGCCTTTCCCAGAGCGTTAAAACTTTACTCTTGCGAGACCATCGTGTATTAGTCCGTCTTTCGACGGATTATTCACGACTCTGGGGGAAGTTCCTATGTATTACTACCTCGTTCGCCACTAACCAAGCACATAACATCTTGAAAATCCATATTACTACTTCATCTCTCGCGTTATGTGCTTGGTCCGTTCGACTTGCATGCCTTATCCACGCCGCCAGCGTTCATCCTGAGCTAGGATCAAACTCTAACTAAAAGTTAAATTACAAAGTAATTTAATCCTGCATAGCCCGAAGGGCGACGTAGGATTATATATCCCACTACGTCAAAGGCTTCGCGGGATAATTTTACAAAGTAAAATTAGAACGAAACAAAACAAAAAACAGCACTACTCCGCTAAAGCTTCGAAGTGTCCATGACATTGTTTTAATTGCGTTAGAGTTTGTCTTTGCTCCAAAAATTATTTATTACTCAAAAAAACAAACAAGCTTGCACTTGTTCTTGCAAACTATTCTTTTTTCAAAGAAAGTTCACCCCGCCTTGGCGGGGAAATTAAAACGTCATTCCACTAAAGGAAAGACGCTGGGAAAGTATATACCAAGCAAGTTGTAGTGTCAAGCGCTAAAAATGCCCTTATCGCATATGTTTTAAGGATATTTTTTGTGCTATTTTATTTAGCCTTCTTCGGCTTCTTTTTTTCCTTCCTATGTCCGTCTCCTTTGGCCATATAATTTATTGTATTAGTTATTAATAAATTTATTGAAATATAACTTTTCTTTACATCATGTCCTTGGCGTCCGCCTCCGACATAAATTTGAACATATTGCCTCCGCATACCGAGCAAGTCCCCTTGGCGGAATATCTGCCTTTCTCGTTCTTCGTCACCACCGGATTAACCATATCCCGCATCGTCGGTTTGTTATTTGTCCTGCACTTCATGCACAATGCTTTTAATTCTGCCATAAATTTTTTTACTTGATTAAATTATTAATACCGCTTATTGTAGCACGATTCATTCAATTGTTAAACCCGCAACTTCCACCTTTCCGGTAGTTGTGTAGGAGAAATTTCTTTTCTCGTTGATGTGTCCGTCCTCGTATTCCACCGTGCCGGAATCGGTGTCGGTGTTGACCGTCACTTCAACCACATACCAGGTCCCGCCCAGAACGGCCGGGATCGGAGAAAGAATCGAAATATTCTCCCGTAAATAACTTTCAACATTGGCTTTCTCCGCCACCGGGTCGGACTGGGCGGGAAGAGTAACGCCGGGCGCCACCGCCGGCTTGTTGGCGAAGTAAAAAATCCCGGCAATGGCGGCTAATAATATAACCAGGACGAGTATTTTTTTCATAAAATTAAATTTAATTAATAATTAACTATACTTGGTAAATTTTATATTCATTTTCAGTCGGTTTGACTTATTTCATTTACCACAAGTCCGCCACCGGCACTCCGTAAAAATGCGCCACCATATAATAAACCACCGAGTCCACCCATAATTTATGGGTTAAAAGCAGAATCAGTAAAATAACCAGGATGGTGTACAGAATGATGCGGAGCGTTTTCATTTCTTTGACTGGGTACATGTATTTTTGGTGGCTTAATTAATTACGGATAAATTATACTATTAATTTTATAACTTGCCAAAAATTTTAACCCGACATTCTCACATTCTTGAGAATGTCGGAATATCATAATGTGAGAACAAATCAGAATTACTAAACTTTATTGAATCTTCTTTAAACGCAAACTGTGGTAAACCAAGAAGGCGGCGAAGAGCACGGCGAGCCAGCTCAGCCACATTGGAACGTCCCAGGTGCCGACACGCGCCGGCCAACTAAAAACTATCCTCAAAAAATGCAACCCGGCTACGATTACAAAAACAGTAGAAACTATCGCAAAATATGTATTTTTGTTCATGTTTATATTATACACCATTCCGGTATTCTTGCCCCTTGGCAGGAATTAGAGAATAGAAAATGGGAAGGGGTTATACGTATACGAATACGTAAAGGAATACGTATATGATTATTCTTCTTTGTTTTTATCTTTTGGAAAATTATTCAAAAAATTCTGCAAACTGAAAGCTTTTTCCAGCGCCTCCGGGATTACATTCCCTGTTCTCATGAGTTTGCATATTTCGCAATCATCATCGTCGTATGGTTCTTGTTTTTTAATTTTTTACGTTGTATAGGGCTACTTAAAATAATAAAATAACACTGCGTAAAAAACTGCAACCATAGATGCAACGCCAAACAACCAAAATCCCCAGGTTTGTAAGTTTCTTTTTAATTTACCTTCCATGTATTCTATTCCCTCAAAAGTTATTTCGATTTCTGTATTATAACCTCCCTTAGATTTAAAATATTTTGATTGCCCGTGATTAAACATTTGTGCTAGTTCAGGGCCAGTAAGTTGCCCATTTGATCTGACACCTAAGTCAGAATGAGTTAAATATCTCGAGCCAGACTTTTTATATTCGTTATAAATAATCTCTGTAATTATTTTTTCTTTTTTGGTCACAGATTATTTTTAAAAATCTAATGGTGTAATATCTAATAATTTATATAGAAAGGTCTTCGTTTTTTCTAGTGTTTCGTTTGTCACTCCCTCAAATTAAATAACCTTCCTGTATATTACAAAGTTATCAAGATCCTTATCATTAATCATTACTTTCAGGGTACGAGGTTCGCCACCGGGTTGTTTCCCTTGCCGGAACTCCTTTAAATATTGCCTATTTTTATTGTTCACTTCGGCCACCATTAATTCAACCAAGGAAACAGAATATTTCATTTTGTTTGAATAACTCATTGGATCTTTAATTTTCCCCCTGTGTTTTGTTAGTAACTGATTCCAAAATTTAGTCAATTTACTTCTCCGACTTTTATCCATGACGGTGGTATGGTTCATAATCACATACCAGAAACGTTTGTCTTCATTTACGACTTTATTGATTGAATCCTTTTTATTGCCTAATACACTACTACTTTTTATATCATGCATTTTCAAATCCCCAACAAATTTATTATGGAAATTTAAATCAAAATCTAGCGACCCTTTCTTTTTATTTTTTACATAAGTGCAAATAAGTTTACGTTTCGGTTTAGCATCTAAGTATTTGGAAAAATTATATTCAAAATAAAATCCAGGCCATTCCGGCTGCAGGGCATCCGCGAATTTATTGACCAGCATTTCCCTATAAGCAACTTTACCGAGCCAGAAAGACGGCACTAACTGGGAAAAGTCATCTATAATTCCCAACTCGGGGGTGAGAGGTACTTCCTTTCCCAACAATAAATTGGAAAAAACTTTTTTAATTTCCGCCTCAGTGAAAACTATGATGGTATTACCCCGACTATCCACCTTCTTGAACTTGCCGTATCTTACTGCATTGACCAGATCGATAGTGTGCACATGAGCGGAAGAGTTGTTCAATTTATTCTTGCGGTAATGTGTAGTATCAAAAAGTACAAATAAGTTATTTCCTTTATAAGAGTAAAGGCCCAGTAAATAATTTCTCGGATCTTTTAAAATACCCTGCCATGTACCCGGTACTTCAATTCTCTTCTTGTGAATAGGGTGTGTGTTACCAAGATAAATAACATTTTTCACGCACAAATAAAAGCGTCTGCCTTTAAAGGTAATTTCAAAGGGATTGCGATCATTTAAGATTTGGAAATGTTTGGATAAAACTTCCTTGATTTGACTAATTTTGAGAATCTCGGTTTTGTCCAGCAGTACAGATCCGTCCTTTCTTATCTGTTCAACGTTCTTCATATTTTTTATTCAGAATCTTGTTTAAAATTATCTTTAAAACATTCACATTTACTGCATTTCCAAGTTGTTTTAAGGCAACTTTATCATTAGGGTGAACTTTAAAATACTCTGGGAAAGATTGAAGGCGTTTGGTTTCGTTTGGGGTTAGGCGCCTTTGGTATTTACCGATAATTTGCGCATGATTCATAGCCACTAATGTAGAAAATTTATTGGCCCTTTTTACTCTAACGCCAGACGGCCTAAATTGAATTAAGCCCTCATATATATTATTTATATCGGTCCCAGCCTGCCATTCCATCTTTTTGTGAGTTACATTTACCCAGTTTAGATTATTGTATTTTTTTAACCACTTATCAATAAATTTCTTATTTCTTTTATATAATTTTTTATTTTTATTTATGAAATCTTTTTTCCAAAAAGGAAGATGATCTATCTTCTTTTTATCTTTAAAGTAATCAACCCATATAGGAAATCCAATGATTTTTATATCTATGTTTTTGTAAAATTCATTCCACATGTCCAGAACATCTTTTTCGTATTGAGAAATATAATATTTTTCATCCTTTTTTTCTTCGTCTATAATAGTGTTTATTCCACCACCAACTTGAAAATCCCCAGAAAAATTTAATTTGAAACTACGTGCGTTAATTAAATCTTTCCTTATTGCTGGGATATACAAACGTGCCCTAATTGCTGGTATTCCAAAATTGTCTGGACTTAAAATTAATGGTTTTTCATTTAAAGCATAGCCTAAATTATCTAAAGTTTCGATAATTTTTTTAAATGTTTCCCCTTTGTCGTGAGTAAGGATATTCGAAACATTTTCCAATAATAAAAATTTGGGTTTGTGGTGATCCACGATTCTTGCAATATCAAAAAATGATGTCCCTCGTATATCATCAAAACCTTTCCTGTGTCCTCCTTTTGAAAAAGGTTGGCAAGGAAAACCTGCAAAAAGAAAATCAAACTGGGGTATTTGTTCAACGTCAACTTTAGTTATATCACCAGCAAAATTTCCAGAATCAAAGAGTGCTTTATTTCGTTTATAGAAATTATTTTTGTAAACCTCTCGTGCATCTTCGTCCCATTCAGAAGAAAAAACGCATTTCCCGCCAAGTTCCTCTGCGGCAATATGAAATCCACCGATACCGGCGAATAAATCAATAAAAGAAAAATTCTTTTTAAAAACATAATTGGGCTGATCAGAAAAATCTGATATAACTTTTTGTTTAACATCAACTAAAGATATACTCATAACTTAATTCTACCTTTTCCTGCCTTTAAACTCAACATACCTTAAATTCTTTAATTAACTCTATTTTATCAGCCCTTCCCACCTTCAAAATCCAATCTGGTCTATTTTTTCTTCCTCTTCGGCTCCCAATCCTTTACCGTTAAAGTTTTACCTCGCAATTTCACCACCACCTTCCGCCTCTCTTTCCACCCCAGCTTCTTTAAAAATTCAACCGGAATGGAAACGGAGTGGCTGGTGCCGTTCCTAGTTATCTTCCTGATATTCCTTTCTTTATAGTTCTTGTCGGACATACGTATTCGTATACGTATATCCTACTCTTAATCGGGCGGTTTGTAAATTTTATTAAACTCCCTATTTTGTTGCTTGAAAACACCCCAAGGAGGAAGTATGATGAATTGAACCGTAAACTTGCCTTTTTTCGATAGGAGTCCAATATGTTTTGGATGTGGGTTGCCGCTGCATTCTTGGCTCTGTGGGTCGCCGGTATGATTACCGGCTACACGGGACATGGAGCCGTCTACATCTTCCTCGTCATTGCCATCCTCCTTCTTGCGGCAGGAGGAGACAGTTGGTGGAGCGGTAAGGTAATCGCCCGCCGCTCAAAAGAGGAGAGCCCGCCTCAGCCGTAGGCTGAGGCGCATCACGCGGAGGGCCGCCTTGACGGTTGCCCTCCGGATTTTTTATATTTATTTTCTCTACCCCTTCCCGCCCCTAAATTCAATCCTCCAGAAAATCTCGTATTCTGGGGATAACTTTGCTTGTTTAGGTTATCTTAAGGTATTATAATTAATGTATGCCTAGTGTGTTAAATCCACAATTAACCAAGAAACAAGCCAGAGTACTCGGCTATGTAAGAAAAGTCCAAGAAAAGGAGAATTACTCCCCTGCTTTAAGTGAAATAGCGGATCATTTTAATCGCTCTATCCCAACCATCCACCAACATGTGGATTATCTGGAGAGAAAAGGATATTTGATAAGACAAAAGGGAGTAAAGCATTCAATTCGGATTTTAAGAACAATGAGTGATATCGCATTCGCCCCTGCTGAAGCAACAATCATATCAGTACCAATTAAAGAAGAAGTTACATATAAAAAATTACCATTGAATAAAATAATACTGGGTGATGCGCTTATTGAATTAAGAAAACTTCCAAGTGAGTCCTGCGATGTTATCGTCGTTGACCCCCCGTATAATATCGGCAAGGACTTCGGTAATAATATAGACAGGAGAGAACTCGGAGAATATGTGGCTTGGTGTAAAGAATGGATAAATGAATGTATTCGCGTAATGAAACCGAACGGGACAATGTTCATCTATGGATTCAGTGAAATACTCGCCCACCTCTCGGTTGAAATCCCGCTCAATAAACGCTGGCTTATCTGGCACTACACGAATAAAAACGTGGCTTCCCTGAATTTTTGGCAAAGGAGTCATGAGTCAATAATTTGTGCATGGAAAGACAAGCCGGTTTTTAATCGTGACGAAGTACGGGAGCCGTATACTGAAGGGTTCTTGAGCGGTGCCGCGGGAAAAACACGAAAAGGCACGGCAGGCAGATTCAGTTCAAATGGGAAAGAAACGATTTATAATGCTCATGCCGGAGGCGCATTGCCGAGAGATGTGATAAAGATACCGGCTCTGGCCGGAGGCGCGGGAATGAATGAGAGATGGTTTATCTGTAAGACATGTAAAAATATTTACAAGCCAAGAGAATTGAAAAACCATCTCGGACACAATATTGAAAAACACCCAACTCAAAAACCTTTTGAATTATCTAAAAAGTTAATTCTGTCGGCTAGCCCCAAGAAAGATGGTGTCGTGTTAGTACCATTTGTCGGTACCGGCTCAGAGTGCGCCGCAGCAAAAGCACTGGGACAAAATTATATAGGTTTTGAAATAAATCCTGACTATGTGAAAATGGCGGAGAAATTTATAGATTCAATAAAAATTAACCCAAAATTATTTTAATTTGTTATCCATTTCTTTCTTTTTTTCTAAAAAAGCATAAGGAGTAAAAACTATAAAACCATTTGGGAATCTTTCTAATTCTTTATTGTCTTGAAACCTTCTATAGGGAAGTTTATATTCACCGTCTTTTTTCCTTGGGTTGTCAAAATACTCACTACTGGGAACTTCATAAATAATATCTAGAAATTCACCATCAATTTTCTTTTTAACTCCACCCTTTCCACGTCTTACCTCTCCACTAAATGATTTCTTTTTAACCTGATAATTCAGAATTTTTCCTTTATACTTTACTTGAAAATCTGCCCCTTCGTGATCAAGTTCTCCAGACATTGCTACTGTACCTTCCCCAAAAACTGATTCTGCTACATATCCAGCGTGTATTTGAGTAATTATGCTCGCCCATGTTCTATAAATCCTTGCAGGCAGCCCTTTGTAAAAACAATCTTTACACATACCAATTTTTAATCTAAAAATTTCAATTTCTTTTTTTAAACTTGATAAATACTCTTTGTAGAAAGAATCATAGTCTATAAATCTTTTTTCGATCCCATATACTTTGTATAGTAAATTTATTGCCTGAATATTGGGGGGCATATCCATTTCAACTATTTTTATAGGGAGAAAACGTCCGCGATAGAATTTTAGATCCACAGAACTTAGAAATGCATCAAATTTTTTAAGATTTTTAATCATAACTCCCTCATTCTACCCCTTCCCAACTTTAAAATCTATCTTTCTTATTTCTTCCTCGGTTTCCAGTCTTTAATCACCACCCCGCCCCGAATCTTTTTAATAACCACCTTCTGCCTCTCCTTCCAATCTAGTTTCTTTAAAAATTCAACCGGAATGGAAACGGAGTGGCTGGTGCCATTCCTGGTTATCTTCCTGATATTCTTTTGATTATATTTCCTAGTTGCCATACGTATAATTATACGTATTTAAATACGTATACACCAATCTTACCCTCTCGGCCATTAAACTCAACCCACATCCAAAACCTAGGCCGGTCGTCGATAATTGTTCGTATTGTGGATAACTCCGCTTGTTTAGGCTGAGTTTAGGTATTATAATTAATGGTATAAATTATGTCCAATGTATTAAATCCACAACCTACAAAAAGACAGGCCGAAGTACTTGGCTACATCCAAAAATTCCAAGGGAAAAATAATTATCCTCCCCTTCTTACTGACATCGCGCAACATTTTGACGTTTCTGTGCCAACTATCTCCCAGCATGTATCGTATCTAGAAAAGAAGGGTCGTCTAGTAAAACAAAAAGGCAAAAAGTATTCTATACAGGTCTTGAAAACGATGGTGGATCTTGCGCCAAATATTGTAATTAAAGAAGTTAAGACAGAGACCCCAAAAAAATACGCAGAATTACCATTAAATAAAATCATTTGCGGTGATGCGGTAGAAGTAATGAAAAAATTTCCATCCAACTCGGTGGATATTGTGGTGACTTCCCCGCCTTATGATGCTGTTCGTGATTATAAGGGATTTTCTCTGGACTTACACGCAGCGGGCAAAGAAATATATCGCGTTCTTAAAGACGGCGGAGTGGCGGTGATGGTAATTCAAGACCAAACAAAAAACTTCGGGAAAACGCTCACCTCTTTCAGGACAATTGTTGATTGGTGTGACAGTTTTGGTTTTAAACTTTTTGAAACGGTAATTTACAGAAAATACGGCGCAGAGGGCGCGTGGTGGAATAAGCGCTTTCGCGTGGACCATGAATATGTGCCGGTATTTTTAAAAGGCGAACGTCCTCAACATTTCAATAAAGAACATTTGAAAATCCCTTCAAAGCATGGCGGTAAAACAATGACAGGTGGTGGTACTCGCCTGACAAACGGTATCAGGATAGCAACACGTTCAATTAAAATCAACCCGACAAAATGTCGGGGAACTATTTGGGAATACCTGACTGCCGGGGATGGAAGCCGTTTGAAACATGAACATCCAGCCACTTTCCCCAATAAACTCCCTTATGATTTCATCAGTTGCTTTACTCCTAAAAATGGAATCGTGCTTGACCCGTTTGTAGGAAGTGGAACGACTACTGTGGCCGCCAAAAATTTGGGGTATAAATATATTGGCATAGATATCGCGCCTGAATACTGCGCAATCGCGGAAAAACGCATGAAGGAAGAATGCGGGCCGAAACAAGAGAAATTAATCTAATACGCCGTTTTCGTCTAGTGTATATTCAATACTTAATCCACTTATGATTGCGAGAGATAGCGGATTTTGGGTAAGAAGTGTATTGTAACGGGCTTTTCCTGGTTTGATACTCCCCTTTTTAAACTTGGTTATTTTATATGGACCCCAAAACCAATGCACGGGAGTAAAAGCCCATCCCGTTTTACCTGCCAGCATTTCCAGGAAGGCCTTTGCCTGACTCTTTGTTTTGTCCTCCAATTGGCCAGTACTAGGATTAATATTTTTTACATTACCTTTGCTGTCAGAAATTTTCATTTTATCGCCTCCACGCTTGCCACCCCCGATAATGTTGATTTTAGAGAAAAAATCTTGCAGTTCAACCATTAGTTCATGTGTTGAGTAATGCGGATCCTTAAAAACTTTTTTGAGGGGATTATTATCCTTATCCGCACCCAAAAATTCAAGCCAACTCAAACAATTCTCCGGATAGTTAAACTGATTTTTGAACACGCCGTCCGTATACAACAATGCGCTGATTGCATGTTTAAGAATAGGAATATTTTTATTTTGTCCAAGGATAGCAAGTAATAGGTGGATTGTCCCTAGCGGATATTTTAATTTGAAATTATTTTTAAAATCATAATTTCTCAAATTGTTTGCGGCAATACAGTTATCAAAATTATTCCAATTGGGCGGCAAATTTGCTTTGTCATATAAAACCATGTGTTGCCCGACACTCTTTATGTTTGAACGAAATATCTCTATATCCAGGAAAACACAATTTTTTGGATCTATTCTGTCTTTCAGGATAAGAATTTTACCATCATAAAATCCGCGAATTTTCCACCCTAAGTAATGCGACATCAGGAGACCACAAAGAAGTCCGTCGCTATCCGGACTTAAAATACAATCTTTGTCTCGTTCAATTATCCAAGGATATTTTACAAGTAGTGCTTCGTAGTCAATTTCTGGCATGGTTATCTGATTCTACCCCTTCCTGCCCTTAAACTCAAACACTCTTTATTTCGCAAAGATTACGGGGACTTCCAGGGCATCGTCGTGTTCGGGAAGACCGGAGGCATTGTCTTTGCGGAGGATGAGCGTGCCTTTGTCGCTATAGGCGCTTTTGTCCGCGGTAAAAGTGAGGGTGGCCGTAAACGGCACAAATTCGCTCGTCATCCATTCTCCCTCTGCGGTGGCAATGCCTTGCGCGATGATAAGCTCGTCCCAGTTGACGAGAACTACGGGGAAACTCGCTTCAAAAAACCAGGAACCCCTGGCCTCTCCGGTAATTGAAAGCGGGCTTTTGATAATTTGATTGGGGCGCGGGTTCTCAATGCGAATCAGGTCCGCTTTTTCAAGTTCGTTGCCTATGTCTTCCGTGAAAGTAGAACCCTGGTACTGGCATCGGCGCGGATAGGATTCCATTACCGGATTCCCGGTAGCGGCGCATTCTTCAAAGGAAGAAATCGCCGACATTTGTGTTTGCCCCTGATTAATAATTAAATAATAAACTCCTACTGCCGCCAGAACCAAAATGAGAACCGCTATTATAATTTTGTTATTGTTGGACATAAGCGTATTATGTCATAATCTAAAAACAAGAGAAAGGGAAATTAAAAAGAAAACCCAAATGCCTTTATAAATAGTTTTTGTTTTTCTCCGGGAAAATAAGGGGATAGGCCGCTTTGAATTTTTCAAGCGCCGCGGTCTCCCCCAGCATCTGAAGCGTTTCTGCGAATAATTTTTGGTCGGTTAGACCGCCAGAGTGAGCTTCGTCGGCTGAAGTAAAGGAATCGGCTCGCAATACCGCATAGAGCGCTACGCGGGGATCCGGCCCGTTTTGAGAATTTTTAAATTCAATGCCCGCAACTTTAGCCAGGGCTTTTGCATTTATTAAAGTAGAGGGCTCAACGCTTTTTAACCCTCTGGCCCGCGCCATAAGGTCCGCATATTTTGTCGGCTCGGTATTTCTTGTCTCCAGGTTCATAATTTCATTATATCAGAAATAAATAAAAATTTAATTGGGCTTTTGGTTTTTGAATTTTTCGTTCATAATATATCTGTTTGATATTTTAATGCTCCCTGCCCATAAAATCCACAGTTCAAATGTTGTGGGCCGGCGGCGAGTTTCAAGAGCTCGCCGCCGACTCACTGGGACTTCATCATTTGGCCACTTTCTTTTTATCTCTCTCCTCTTTGGCATAGAGGAGAATGATCGCGGCCCGGACCACCGAGGTGCTGTGTATCACAACCTCCGGTTTTTCTCCGCTAGCCGGAAGCGTGCCCGTCACAACGCCATTCGGCGCCTCGATGAAAGAACAACCGAGACTCCTTGCCTCCTCCACCGGGTAAGTCATGAACATAAGACACCCCTTCAGTTAAAAATTTAGCATAATTCGCAATAAAAACAAATCAAATTGCCGTCCGGAGAGCGGCACTGATTGTAGAAAAAATTTAATTGGGCTTTTTACTTCTGGAGTTTTTCTCTTTTTCCCTTTCCAATCGTATTTGATCCGCTACCATCTGGCCGGCCTGCCCTCTTATTCTCGCCGAATCTCCCGGCCCCACAAGAGCATCCAGCCTTTCATCTTGGCGTTGTTCTTCCTGAAGGTGTTCTTCCCGAAGGCGTTTTTCCCTGAGTAAGGCCTCGCGATTATCTTCCATTATTTTTTTTAATTTATGAACGGGAAACTTCTTCTTCTTGCCGGCGCATACGAAATCAAGCAATCTTTCTTTAAATTCCGGAGATAAATCATCGTCATTTTCTATACTTCTTATCAAGTCCAGAAATTCTTTGTTATCATCCGGTTTTGGGTTGAATCTTTCCTTCATGCTATAATTATATTACAATTACCGTCTATTATCACCCTCGGCATAATATACCGGCAAAACGTAAAAATGCTCCACGATGTAATTAACCAGGGGCTCCACCCAGAGCCTCTGGGTAAGAAGCAGGATGATAAGCACTATTAAAGTGATACGTAGTAATGTTGAACGATTTCATAAATAATTAGGCCCGGCGGAGAGCTTACCGCCGGGACGTTAAGATCCTTCCCTGCATGAATGCCGTCAGTAAAACAGCAATGGCGGCCTCTTCAATGGAAGGACGATTCCGGAATATGGCGGGATACCTATCGTCCGCGGGAATCATGCCTGTCATGCTTCCGTCGGACTCTCCGAAAAACACCCCGCCGACCTCTACGGCCTCCTGCACAATTTTGTCCACAGATACCTCCAATCAAAACTTAACACGCCCGCCCAAAAAAGCAAAATCCGTCCTCCAACAGAACCGACGACGAACCACACCGCCACAAAAAGCCCGAGGCGATGCCTCCTCCTACGCTAAAGCTTCGGACGGACAAGCGTTCACTACTCATCAATGACTATTAACTTGCTCGGGTGCTTGTGCCCGTTCACTATTCTAATTTTTTTTACGGGAATTTTGAAATGGCTGGCCGCCAATTCTAGGACGCGGGTATTGGCCATATTGCGCTCGGCTTTTTCGCGGACGGAGACCTCAAAATGGTCCTCGGATTTTTTCTTCCAGGATTCTTTTTTCCCCTCAGCTGTAACTTTTATATGGATGTAGGTGGGCAATTTAAACCAAAAAAATAAAATCTATTTCAAAGGATTTCTCCCCTGAATAACCCGAATCAAAAACAGAACGACGGCTATAACCAAAAGAGCGTGAATGAACCCTCCCATAACATAACCGCCAAAAAAACCCAAAAGCCACAAAACCACCAAGACCACCGCAATTGTTGTAAGCATATGATTGTTAATTAACTAATAAATTAATAATAACTTATCTTTTATTTAACACTAATTATACAACAATCGGGATAAATAGCCACTATTTCACCCCGCAATGGGCGTTGAGCGCTTCAAGGTCGGCATTCGTTAATTTTTCGGTATCGCCCTGATTTAATCTGTACATTATCGCCTTCGGGTCATCCACATGATCCAGGTCCAAAGCATGGCCCAATTCATGCGCCAAAACCCGCACCAGTTTCTCCCGGCTGCTGAATTCATAAATGTCTATTTCCCTTTTTGAACCTTCAACGAAATACACTCCTTCTTCAAACGACTCGCCGCGCGAAGCGCCGACCGTGTTGTATTTTTCAACGGACAAATTGAGCGTATTGGCCAGGCGGTTTAGGACAACAACCATGGAATTTATTTCGGTTATCATTTCGTTAATTTGCGCTTCCAAGGCCTTCAATCCGGACGCCTGCGCGTCAAGTACGGATTTTTCCGCTTGCAGTTCATCGTATTCTTTTTTGGGCGCCCCGCCCCGCGCATTCCAATATTGCACAAGTTTTTCATAGGCCTCCAATCTGTCATTGTAGTTTTCCACGCGGGCGTCATAATTGTCTTTGGCCGCCGCAAATTCGGCTTTCAGTTCCGTGAATTTTATTTTCAGCATATCGTAGGAAGCGCGGTTGTTTTGTACGACAATGCCCAAGTCCGTCAATTTGTTTGTCGCTTCCTGCCGGTAGTCGTGAATTAAATTTATTTTTAACACATCGGAAGATAAATCTTCGGGGACATATGTAAAAAGTTCTCTACCGAATGGTTTTTCCCAAATAGCTTCCGCTTCCAAAAGCGCGTTTAAAAAATATTTTTCCGAAATGCCGAATTTTGCGTCAAAAGTGCCGAGCGCATAGGATATCGGTTTGGTGCAAGGAGCCAGCGGGAAAAAACGGGTAATGAGAATATCCCGATATTGATAAGTTATTGCCCCGAGGAGGAGAAGAGGTATTAAAATTTTAAAAATTTTTTTCAAAATTTAATTTACCCCCACACTTATATATATAAGTGTGGGGGTTTATTTCTCCGCCAAAGTATACCTGTCTAAAATGGCTTCAAACATAAGCGGAGCGACGATAGTCGCGTCGGACTCAATCACGAACATCGGGGTGTCTTTGGTCAGTTTGTCCCAAGTAATTTTCTCATTCGGGGTCGCGCCGGAATATGAGCCATAAGAAGTTGTGCTGTCGGAAATCTGGCAGAAATATCCCCAAGGACGAACGGGCTTTTTAAGGTCATATTTAATGGAAGGCACGACGCAAATCGGGAAATCTCCGGAAATGCCCCCGCCAATCTGGAAAAATCCGAGGCCAGAACCTGCTTTGGAGAGCTCCGCATATTTATCATAAAGATACATCATATATTCCACTCCGGTCTTCATCACCGACGGCTTCACTTCCTCTAAGGCGCAGTAGCCGGAAAAGATATTTCCCAAGGTTGAGTCCTCCCAGCCCGGCACAACCATCGGCAAGTTTTTCTTGGCCGCTTCCAGGAGCCAGCAGTGCTCCGGATTGCCTTCGTAATGGGATTTCAGTTCACCCGAGAGCAGAATTTGATAAAAATATTCGTGTGGAAAATAGCGCTCGCCCTTGGCTTCCGCCTCTTTCCACTTTTTTAAAATAATCGGCTCCACCACGCGAAAGGCCTCCTCCTCGGGAATAGAAGTGTCCGTCACCCTCCGCTCACCGCGGAGCAGAATGGCTTCGTCGTCTTCTTTGGTGAAATAGCGGTAATTGGGGTAGTCCTTGTAGCTGTCGTGCGCCACTAGGCGGAAAACAGATTCTTCCAGGTTCGCGCCGGTACAGGAGATGGCATGAATCTTGTTTTCCCGTATCATTGCCGCCAAAGTAACGCCGAGTTGCGCCGAAGACATCGCTCCCGCCATGGCAAGAAGCATTTTTCCTCCTTCGTCCAGATGTTTCTTATAAGCGAACGTCGCATCCTTCATCGCCCGGGCGTTGAAATTATGAAATAATTTTTGGAATAGACCTAAAATTGAAATTTCCTTTTTCATCCATATATTGTAGCAAAAAACAATGAGCAAAAACAAGTTAATTTGCCTTTTTGACCCAAATATGCGATAATCGCCCCATGTATTTAGTAGAGCAGATTCTGCCTTACGCGCAGATTATCCTTTCGGTAATATTGGTAACGGCCATTTTGCTCCAGCAATCCGCTGCGGGGCTGGGGGGCGCTTTGGGCGGAAGCGATAATTCATCTTTCCACCACACTCGCCGTGGCTTTGAGAAGTTCCTTTTTTACTTGTCTTTGCTTTGCGGGATTCTTTTTGCTTTATTGGCGTTTCTCAGTATAATAATAAAAGCCAACAGTTAGCATTTGCCTTGAACTTCTTAATATGAATAGCTGGATACGCAATTTTAAATTGCCTAAAAAAGAGGAAATTAATTCGGTTTTTGCCGCCTTCTCAAAAAAAGAGCGGGTTATTTTTATCGTACTACTCTTGACGCTTTTGATAAGCACTGTGTCAATTCTCCAGAGCATAAATAAATCTCTAATGGTCCAAGTTCCTTTCCACGGAGGGTCTATCTCGGAAGGCATTATCGGACAGGCACGTTTTATTAATCCCCTCCTCGCAAATTCTCCCGCAGACCAGGACTTGGTCTCGCTTATTTATTCCGGCCTGATGAGAAAGAATTCGGACGGGACTGTAACTCCGGATTTGGCGGAAAAATATGAGATGTCCAAAAACGGGCTGATTTATACTTTCACTCTCAAAAATAAAATATATTTCCATGACGGACAACCCGTCACGGTGGATGATGTGATTTTTACCATAAATGAAACTAAAGATTCAATCATTAAAAGTCCGCGCAAAGTGGACTGGGATGGTGTGAGCGTCATAAAAATAGACGACACTACGATTCAATTTACCCTGAAACAGCCTTACTCGTCATTTTTGGAAAACGCAACGCTCGGCATCATGCCGGCGGCATTGTGGAATAATGTGCCAATAGAATTGAATAATGCGAACACGAATCCGGTCGGCTCGGGACCTTATATGATAAAAAATATCATTAAAGAATCGTCGGGAGTTATAAATTATTACGAATTGGCCGCCTTTGATAAATTCGCGCTTGGGGAACCTTATATCCAAACCATGAATTTATATTTTTATTCAAATGAAAACGACCTTATTCAAGCGCTTGAGAAAAGAACCGTGAACCAGATCAGTTCCATTACTCCCTTAAACGCGGATATTTTAAAAGAAAGAAACTATAAAATAGAGTCCTCGGTGCTCCCGCGGGTATTCGGACTTTTTTTCAATCAAAATCAAAATCGTCTTTTTACCGATAAAGTCGTTACCGGGGCCATTGACCAAGCCATCGATAAAGACAAAATAATCCGTGAAATGCTTTTTGGGTACGGAGTGGAGATTGACGGTCCGATACCGCCAAATATTATTGCTTATCAAAAATTGGCGGGAGAAAACAAAACTCCGCACGAAGAAATATTAAAAAATGTGGAAAATACTTTAGCTAAAAATGGCTGGACAAAAGGAACGGACGGATTTCTGCAAAAAACAACAACCGATAAAAATAAAAAAAAGACGACAACCACGCTTCAATTTTCCATTTCCACCGGCAATGCCCCGGAATTAACAAAAACCGCCGAATTAATCAAGCAAGATTTATCCGCCGTCGGCGTGAAGGTTGACATAAAAACTTTCGAGCTCGGCAATTTAAACCAAAGCGTAATCCGCCCACGTCAATATGACACTCTCCTGTTCGGGCAAATTATAAACCGCGAATCCGACCTGTTCGCTTTCTGGCATTCGTCCCAAAGAAAAGATCCCGGATTTAATGTCGCCATATATACCAATCCCCGGGTGGATAAGATTTTGGAAGAAGCCTTCACCACCATTAATGAACAGGAAAGGATAAAAAAATACGCCCAATTTGAAAGCGAAATTAAAAAAGATATGCCGGCCATTTTCCTGTACAGTCCCAATTTTGTATATGTCATATTGGACGAATTAAAAGGATTTTCCATCAGTCATATCATTTCTCCCGCTGACCGTTTCTCAAATATATATTCATGGTATACCAAAACTCAAGATGTCTGGAAAATATTTGATAAATAAAAATTATGACAAAAAAAACAAGGCTGTCCTTCAGTTCCCTCAGTATTGAAGACAAGAGGGAAAATAAAACGGAACATAAAATATCCGCCCACCATTCTCCGGCCAGTGGAGAATATAAACATGTTGCGGACAAAAAAAGAACAACCAAGAGTTCCACCTACCAATACACCAAGAAAAGATTCGGGTCAAATGGCCGTCGCGCGTTTGGCGGAAAAAGCCAATATAAGAATTCAGATGTCGGCAAAATCCCCCTGCCGGAAAAAGGAGTAGTTCGCATTATTCCCCTGGGCGGAGTGGAAGAAATCGGAAAAAATATGACCGTAATAGAAATCGGCGACGACATTATCGTAATTGACGCCGGCATGCATTTTTCCAACGAAGCGACGCCGGGCGTGGACTATGTAATTCCCAATACAACTTACTTGGAAGAACGCAAGGACAAAATACGCGCGCTCATCATCACGCACGCGCACCTGGACCATATCGGTGGAGTGCCCTTGGTTCTGTCCCGCATCGGCAACCCGCCGGTCTATTCCCGGAACCTTTCAATCCTGATGATGCGCAAGCGCCAAGCGGAATTTACGCATCTGCCTCCGATGAAAGAAAATATCGTGGAAAAAGACTCGGTCATAAACTGCGGAAAAATAAAAGTAAGGTTTTTCGGCGTCACCCATACTATTCCGGATTCAATGGGAATAATCATTGAAACGGAGCACGGATGGATTGTAACTCCGGGTGACTACAAACTTGACCAGGTGGACGGCATCGTTTCCAAAGAAGAAGAAAAAGAATATTCAATCTTTGATAAAGCGAAGGTCCTGCTTCTGATGACCGACTCCACTAATATTGAAAACGAGGGATTTTCTCTGCCGGAAATAAAAGTGCACCAGGGATTGGAAAACCTGATAAGAAAAGTGAGCGGCCGGATGATAATCGCGGCTTTCGCTTCGCATATTACCCGTTTGGCGCATGTGGTAAAATTCGCCGAAACTTTGGGTAAAAAAATAGCTTTGGAGGGACGTTCCATGAAAACAAACATTGAGGTGGCGGTAGAGGCCGGACTTTTTACGCCCAAAAAAGGCACCGTCATCCCGATAGAAGAGGTAAAGGACTATCCTCCCAATAAGGTGGTCATCCTGATGACCGGCGCCCAGGGCGAGGAGTTCTCATCGCTAAATCGCGCCGCCAATAAATCCCATACGAAATTCTCGCTCAACAAAGGAGACACCATCATCCTTTCCGCCTCCGTCGTTCCGGGCAATGAACTACAGGTGCAGAAAATGAAGGATGGGCTGACCAGACAGGGGGTAAAAATCATCAGCTATCGCACCGCCGGCGAGGACTTCGTCCATGCCACCGGACACGGCAACCAGGAAGACATCAAGTGGCTCCACCGCAAAATCCATCCAAAATTCTTCATACCCATCCACGGCTGGCATTCCATGCTCGTCCGGCACAAAGAACTGGCAATGGAACTCGGTATGTCGGAAGAAAATATCGTCGTGCCGGATAACGGCTCCATCATTGAAATATCGGCTGACGGGCAAAAAATATACGCTCGCAAAGAAAACGCCCCCGCGAGCGCAATGATGGTGGACGGCTCTTCTATTTCGGATACGCAGGATGTCGTTATCCGCGATCGGGTGATGCTGGCCCAGGACGGGATGTTCGTCATTATCGCCCTCCTGGACCAGAAAACCGGCAAGCTGAAAAAGTCGCCGGATCTGATTTCCCGCGGCTTCGTCTATTTGAAAGAAAACCAGGAACTTTTGCGCCAGGTCAGGATTATTATCAAAAAATCGGTGGAAGATGCCACCGCTAAAATGCCTGCCCGCCGAAGCTTTAGTGAAGGCGGAAGTGTGGTGGACTTTGACGTCATCAAAGCTTCTTTAGGAGAAAATATTTCAAAATTCCTTTATCAAAAGACCGCCAAGCGTCCGCTGGTCATTCCGGTAATCTTGAGCGTATAAAAAAAGATGTTCAAGACAAATCCAAAATTAAAAAGAATTTTCCTGCTGGGCTTTCTGCTGGCCCTGCACTTCGCTTTTACTTCCTATATCAATTCTAGCTTTCTCTCGGCTTTCTCCGGCGAGGAAAATGTGGGGCTGATATACATTTTGGGGTCTCTGGCCTCCTTGGTGGCCCTTTATTTCATCCCCGGAATATTGCAGAGAACGGGTGAGTATAAATTTCTGCTCTGGGCTTCGGGCCTGAACGCCCTTCTTTTGCTTCTCCTCTCCCTACTGAAAACTTCCGTCGGGATAATCCCGGTCTTTATTTTTTACTTTATCCTAAATCTTCTGATTGTCTTTGCCATGGACGAGCTGGTGGAAATGTTCTCCAAAAATTCTTCCACCGGGCTGGTGCGGGGAGTTTACCTTACTTTTATCAATCTGGCCTGGGTAATCGCGCAGACCGTTTCCGGAAAAATATTGTCCAATTTTACTTTCTCCTCGCTTTATCTCCTGGCTTTCCTGATAATGGCGACATTCTTTATTTTTGTGTCCGTCGGCCTAAAAAACATAGTTGACCCGAAATACGACAAGGTTCTGGCCTGGCAATCGTTTAAAAATTTCTTCCGAAATAAAAACCTCGCCCGCGCTTATAAAATGAATTTTCTTTTACAGTTTTTCTATGTCTGGATGGTGATTTACACGCCGATCTATCTCCACGCCCACCTCCATTTCACCTGGGAAGAAATCACCACCATCTTCGCCATTATGCTTTTGCCTTTTGTGCTTATCCAGTTCCCCCTCGGGCGATATTCGGATAAAATCGGTGAGAAAAAAATGCTCCGGCTCGGGTTTCTGGCGGCATCACTCGCTACCTTTTCGCTTTTCTTCATTACTCGGCACGAAGTTTGGATTTGGGCAATAGCCCTATTTGCAACCCGTGTCGGCGCCGCTACCATAGAAATAATGAGTGATGTTTATTTTTTTAAACACATTGAAAGGGAAAATGACGAATTCATTGCGGTCTACCGCAACACCATTCCGATGTCTTATATCATCGCGCCGTTTGCCGCTTTCGTTATTTTCCGCCTAGTACCGTCTTTTAACTATATTTTCCTTATCCTCGGGGTCTTGATGCTCTACGGAGTTTATCTGGCCGGCGCGATAAACAAAAAAGATGTTTAGTTATCCTTCGCGGCTTCCAGAGTGACGAAGACGTTTTTAATCTCGCCGCGATGGAGAATTTTCAGATTTATGACTTGCCCGATTTTTTTCTGGCGGATGACCGAAGCCAGCCCGGTATTTTCATCCAGTTTTACCCCGTCAACTTCCAAAATAATGTCGTTCTCCACGATACCGGCTTTGTCCGCCGGGCTGCCGGGAATAACCGCCAGGTCGCTCTGGGTCGCTCCCTGCTTAACCAAAACCCCGTAATCCACGGTTAGATTATTTTTCTCCTTTATTTCCGGATTGACGGCGATATAGCGCACGCCCAGATACGGACGGACAATTTTCCCGGTCGCTTTCACCGATTCAACCGCCCCCTTGATGCTGTTGACCGGTAAAGCGAAACCGATGCTCTGCGAGTCCTGCGCGATGGCCACATTTACTCCGATTACTTTACCAGAAAGGTCCAAAAGCGGGCCTCCCGAATTGCCTGGGTTGATAGCCGCGTCGGTCTGAATCACATGGTCCAAAACTTCCGTATGGCCGGAATTATCACCGGCCGTTATTGAGCGCGCCAGGCCGGAAATTACCCCCACCGAGACGGTATTGCGGTATTCCCCAAGCGCGTTGCCGATGGCAATGACGCTCTGTCCGACTTCCAAAGAATCCGAATTGCCAAGCGTCAAATAAGGGAAACCGGTTCCTTCAATTTTAATCAACGCGATATCCAGGATCGGGTCGCGGTCAATGACTTTGGCCGTATGTTTTTTGCCGTCGTTGGTAAAGACCGTGTATTCGGCGTCCCGCTCCGCCACCACATGCTTGTTGGTGACAATCAGCCCGTCGCCGGAGATGAAAAATCCTGATCCTCCGCCAATATCCTTTTTTTCCGTGCCATTCTGACGATATTGCGGAATACTGAAATTAAAGCCGGGAAACAAGTCCCCGAACGGGTTCTGGTTCGGGTCAATGTATGTCTCGTATTTCGGGACTTGTTTGGAAATAACTATGGACACGACGGCCGGATTGGTTTTCTTGACGGCGCCAACCACAAAGGATTCTTGGGAAAAAATTGTCTGTTTTTCCAAGATTCTTTCGGCGCCGACCGGAGCGCTATCCGTGTTATTTCTTTCTTGCGCAATTTGCAAGTATTCTTCGGCAAAATACCCGAAAATGTCCGCCCGATAGTACCAGATTAAGCCGGCCCCGATTAAAATCAAAATCAGGAAAGACAACAAACTGGTAAAAAACACAAACGCAAAATCTTTATTTGAAAAAGTTTTTCTGATGAGCTTTATTATATTTATCTCCGGCATAATATTAAATTATATTTATCCTTTAATTTTTAGCAAGTGGTTTTTGTATATCTCTTCTTTAAAGGGCTTCAGGCGCACGATTTCAACCGAAATCCCTTTATTTTTAAGGTCTTTTTTTAGGTTTTTCACATACGCCTTCTGGTCATAGCCGAGCGCGATAATATCGGGTTTCTCTTGTAAGATATGCGGTAAATGATTTATTTTTCCCGCCAATACCACTCTGTCCGCGAACCCGCTTTTTTTCACCAGATTCATTCTCTGATTTTCGGAAAATACGGGCTTCCTGCCCTTAATCCTGGCAACATTCTTGTTCCGGGCTATGGAAACGATTAAAAAAGGGTTCTTGGCGGATTTTCTGGCCTGTTTAAAGAAATTAACGTGGCCCCGGTGCAGGCCGTCAAAGGTCCCGAAGACCATTATTTTGTTTTCCACATTTTTTTTTGACATGCCCTGAGGTAAGTATATACTAAATAGGTTCGTTTAAAAATCAAAAGAAGTGATTGGGGAAACCGGTTAGATTCCGGTACAGTGCCGCTACGGTAAGTCCCGAACACCAACAGGTGGAGGGAACAAGTCCGACTATCAATCATTTTACGTGTCCCGTAGTGAGTTTTGCTCTACTACTGGGATTAATCCCGAGCAGGACTAAAAGTTTCTTTGCCCTCTTTTTGAAGGCCCACGGATTCTGCTTCGGCAGGATTTTTTTTGTGTCAAAATTTATGTCAAAAAATAAAAAAATAATTTTAATTGTCTTAATTGCCCTAGTGTGCGGCGGTATTTTCTTCTTCAATTTGCGCGCAACTTCCAAAACGGCCGACGTAACCTACGCCTATACCAACACATTCCCGGGCCCGTTAACCGTCTATGATTTTATGGAGGAGTTCCGGAGGGAGGGAAAAATAAATTTCACGGAAAAAAATTACATTGGAATGGGAAAATTCATTGAAGAAATAAACGGAGTGAAAGGAGATAGCGACCACAACTGGATTTATTATGTGAACGGCCGGCAGGCTCAGGTCGGGGTCTCAAATTACAAACTTAAGCCGGGAGACGTCGTATCCTGGAAATACGAGGAAAATTATTAACTAATTAAATATACGCCATGGCGTATATTAAAAATAATATGAAAAATGTCTTAAAAGTTTTATTTGTTTTATCGCTGTTATTAACAAGTCTGGGAAATGTCGCGCATGCGGATATAAACCTGACTATCAGGGATGGAGATATAAAAATATTAGAAGAAACAATTCCACTGCCACCAGCCGGAACAATAAGCTTGAGCGATTCAGGGGGTACTCTGCACGACATAGACACGGATAATGTGCTTGGATTTTTGGGTAGTATAGACCAAACAAATGATAAATTTGAAATTTCAGAAATAACCGATTTCGGCTTCAGCCTTTATCTGAAATGTATAACTTATTCAGGTATAGAAAAATGCGATAATTGGCAATACACGGTTGATGATTCTTACCCGGATGTGGGAATGGATAAAACCATTTTATCCGGCGGAGAAAATGTATATGTGTATTTCGGACCGCAAAATCGGGTTATATTAAGTTCGGGAAACATAACTACCGATGACACCCTGACCGTGACCGCTCAAAAGTATGACTATACGAACAATACCTGGTTAGTAAGAACTGAGGTAACCGTCGGGCTTACCCAGCCAAATCCGGACAACCCTTTTTCTCCCATAGAAATAATGACCAGTCCGGTTGACGGAAGCGGCCAGGCGACTTTCTCTTCTATATCGGCCGACTCTTATAGTGTGGGGGTCAAAGAAGATGATGGTTTTGGTGGATATTTTTATTTTCCCACTGAATCTTTGACTGTTACAACCCCTTCCCCGTCATCTTCAAGCGGGAGTAGGAGCGGCGGAAGTTCGCGCCGCGCCAAGCCCGCTCCGGTTGAAGAGATAAAGGCGAAATTTGACCTTGAAAAAGCATATGAATTTTTAATCGGGCAACAGGCGGAAGACGGTTCTTTCGGAGGGGACTTATACACCGACTGGGTGGCTTTGGCTCTGGCTCCGGGGAACAACCAAACCCCCGTTTTGAAATTAATCAGGCACTTCGGAGAGTCAAAAATTGAGGGCATGCTCCTGACCGACTATGAGCGACACGCGATGGCGCTGATGGCCCTCGGCCTTAATCCGCACAACTGGAGCGGAGAAAATTATATAAAGAAAATAACCGACAGTTTTGATGGCAAGCAATTCGGCGACATGAACCAGGATAATGATGATATTTTCGCGCTAATCGTCTTGCAAAATGCGGGTTACGGGGAGAGCGACCCAATGATCAAAGACGGCATATCCTTTGTTCTCGGCGCGCAGAGGGAAAACGGCTCCTGGGACGAATCCATAGATATGACCGGCGCCGCCATTGAAACCCTTTCCGCTTTTTCCCCTACACCAGGTGTAGGGGAAAGTTTGGAAAAAGCCAAAGAATTTCTAAAGCAAAGCCAGAAGGATAACGGGGGGTGGAACAACAGCGCCCCTTCTACCGCCTGGGCGCTTCAGGGTATCCTGGCCCTAGGTGAAAAACCCGAGGACTGGGAAAAGAAAAACAAAACTCCCGCCGACTACCTTGCGACCTTACAGGATACGGACGGCGGCATCAAGGATGGAAACGCGCAAAACAAAATTTGGAATACTGCCTACATTGCATCCGTTTTATCCGGAAAGACCTGGAACCAGGTAATGCAAAAGTTTGCAAAGCCGACAGTCGCGGAGACACCGGTAAAAAAGACGACAGTAAAAACAACCGCAGTTAAAACCAAACCCGTGAATGTCGGCGTTCCGAAAAAATCAGAGAACGCTTCAGTTGAAAATACGGCCGCGGCCATAAATGCCGCCCCTCCGTCCCCCGTCCCACAACCGGAAACTCCGGAAAAAGGATGGCTGATGAGATTGCTGGAAAGTATTTTCGGGCCTTTCTAGAATACCAAGGCCACCGCCCAAGGCAGCGGAACCGCCAGAATTATGAGCAGGGCGCCCAGGAGTGCCAAGTTCTTCTTGAAATTGATTTCTTCCCCCATCCTCGCCATCTGGTCGGGAATTTTCCAGTATTGGTGCATTTGGAATGTGGCAATAACCAGAAACACAGAAAGCAAAAGCACCGAGAGCTCAATGTAAGCGCCTAGAAGTATGCCGAGACCCCCCAGAAACATCATCGCCCCGGTAAGTAGCACTGCCGCTTTCGGCATCGGAACTCCCTTGGACTGTGCGTAACCCGTGAGCATGCCAAGATTTTTAAAGTGGTTATAACCACTCATCATAAAATACCCCCCTAACAATATCCTCCCTAAAACGAATAAATAAATCATATTTTTGCCGGACCTAAGCCGGAATTATTATTAATAGGGGTGTATTATACCCTGAAAATTATTATTGTTCAATGTCAATTTCTCCATTCCACTATTTTCCCGGCTTTGATTTCAATTTCATCGGCCCGGCGGAGATTTTTAATATGGGATTTCGGCACCATATCGTAATGCTTTACCCTGTCTAATGCCTTGTCTATACTCCAAAGGTCTTCCTTAGAAGTCGCCCAGTTCTTTTTAACCATATTTAAATTTAAAAGCGCGGAATATTGGCGCAAGGTTTTCTGTCCGTTGTTTAAAAAATACTCGTGAAAATACGACATGGCCAGCTCGCGGATATTCCCGTAAACCGGCTCGCGGTAGCGCAAAACCGCGTGGTTGGTCTTGGACAAGGCGCCCCAAAATTTACCTATTTTAAAAGGGGCAATGACATGGTCATAATCTTCCTTTTGCGCCTTTAAATGCATCAAAAAGGGCCTAAAACCATGCTGGGAGAGGATATAGGCCCCCAGGAGCGCGCCTTCAAAGCAGTGCGCCCTCTTCGCCCTTAACGCAAAAAGAGGGCTTCTCAGGGTCTCTCCGCGTTTCTCAAAATTGAACGGTAACCTGTTCAAAAAATCCTGCACCTTGGCCGGTGTATTCAGTTTTTTTGTCAAAGCTTTTTCTTTTTTTGTGAAAGAATTAACTTTCAAGACATTTAATATCAAAATATCCTTTATTTTTAAAACTTTCTAGAAAACATTTTTTAAATTCTTCTAATTTAGTATTCTTACTAGTGTTAATTTCATCTTTTGTGTAAAAATTTGTTTCAAGTATTTTTTTAATACCGTTATATTCAATGCTTACACAATATATTCCACCACCAATCAATAAAACTGATATAATAAAACTAATCCACAAGAAAAAATTATTTTTGAAATCAAATATGTAAACTAGACTGACGATAAACATTAACAAAGACCCGAGCATGACCAAAGTAAATCCTAAAGATGATAGAAAGGATACGTTGGACTTAAATATCTGAATATCTACCGAAATAAAAGTAAATAAAGCAATAAAAACAGCAAGGACTTCTATCATCTTTACTTTATATTCACTTAATTCTTCTTTTAAGGGTTCTATAGCAGTTTTGACAACTGATTCTGCAATATTTTTAGTAAACTCATCCAAAGGGAGTTCTGTTTGAACACTCGGTGCATTGGGCACCCCTGAAATTAAAGTGGTTGCTTTTGTTCTTTCTTTTCCCATAAAATTCTTTTTATGTTACTTATATCACTCACAAAATTAGATGCCATAGAAATGAAATTCGTGAAGGAACTTCCGTCAATTTGTTCCGACAAATCATTTTCAGGAATTGTATTAAAATCTCTAGTTATTAAAATCCCAGTACTTTTTTTTATAGTGTTATTAATGTTAATATTGACTTCAGATTTTTCTACTAAAGAATAGTTGTTGATTTTAAATGCTTCAAAATCATGCCTTGTGGTATACCGTATGTGAGAATCAAAAACATCGCCTTCATAAAGAGAAGTGAACCCCGGGAGTAAAAGGTTTGATAAAACTTTTACAGCGTTATCTTCTTCAATAAAGTTCCTAACGATAAATGCAATTCTACTGACTTTGGTCAAATTTTTGAAAAAATTAAAGAGAATAACGCTTTTTTCTAATATACTATCTTTCTTGTCAGAAAACTTTTGTTTTCCTTCTCCTGCAACAAAAAAATCCACCCTCTTTCTTGAAATGTTGATTCTATAGACCCCGTTACTAGAGGATATTTGAACAACTGGAACTTGTGATATTTCTGATTGATTGGGGATAGGTAATATAAGAGGTGGTTGGTCAAAAATATTTGGGAATTTATCAGATAATTCACTCCAGATTTTTTCTGGCTTAGCAAGTGTCTGTTGAAAAAAAATAACTGTTTGCGAATTCACAAAAATTTCTTCTGGCATATTTTTATTTATTATCTCCTAGTTTTTTTAAGTCGGCCATTTGAATTGGGCTAGTAATTTGCGGCGGAGTCATGTCTATTTCTCCGAATGTTTCTTCATATTTTTTAACTTGTCCGTTAATCCAAGTGGCTATGCTTTTCATGGTTTGGGGCACGGCAGCAAAAGAATCCAGGTTATTTCCTGAAGTAATGGCAAAGTAAAAAACATTTTTCGCGTGAGCTCCAATCGCACCATCAACAAACTTCTTTGGTAATTGATTTATATCTATTTTTGTCGGGTCAATCATGGTTTTTATATATTTTACTGATAACTTTTATATTATACCAAATTCAATGCGAAAAATCAAATTTCGTCTCCGAAATCTCTCCTAAAATGTATTTTCAATGACTTTATCTGTTGTGGAATTTATTCCAGAGCATCGCGAAAACGTAACCGAAAACATATCCCACGATGAAGGTAATGATAACCAAGCCGATCGAGCGTCCCAGGTTAAAAGGCATGACCACGAAAGGATTATTGAGGGAATGCATCCGATAAACAAAATCCATCCACGGCTGCGCCCAACTGAAGGCAATGGCGAGACCCCAAACGAAATGGATAAGCGCGATAAAAGAACCAAAAACCAAAGCCGCTTTATTTTTATTCATAAGAGTTTGATTAGCGCTGTTAACGTTCGACCTTTGCTTATATTATACCACTTTTACTCCCACTCAACGGTTCCGGGGGGCTTGGAGGTAATATCATAAACAACCCGATTAATTCCTTTAACTTCATTAGTGATGCGGGTTGAGATTTTCGCGAGCAGTTCGTGCGGCAACCTCGCCCAATCAACGGTCAACAGTTCTTTGCTGGTAAGCGCGCGAATGATTATCGGATGGCCGTAGGTTCGGGCATCGCCTTGCACCCCGACGGATCTCATGCTGGGCAGGACCGCGAAGTATTGCTGAATTTTTATGCCGCTCTTCTCCACTTCTTCGCAGACAATAGCGTCGGCCTGCCGCAAGGTATCGGCCCTCTCCTTCGTTACCTCCCCGATAATGCGCACCGCCAAACTGGGACCGGGGAAGGGCTGCCTCTCGGTAACGGACCTATGCAAGCCAAGCATCCTGCCGATTTGCCTGACCTCGTCTTTATACAATTCCCGCAACGGTTCTATTAGTTTTAGATTCATTTTCTCGGGCAGACCGCCGACATTGTGATGTGATTTAATGGAAGCGGTGTGCTTGCCGCCGATGCTCACTCCGGAAGTTACGGCATCGGTGTACAAGGTGCCTTGCACCAAATGTTTTATTTTCCCGAGTTTGCGTGCTTCTTTTTCAAAAATTCTGATAAAAAGTTCCCCGATTGTCTTGCGTTTTTTCTCCGGATCGGTAATTCCTTTTAATTTTTTTAGAAACTGCTCCTCCGCATGGATAATTTTGAAATTCATATGCAGATAATTCCGGAACATTTTCTTGAGTTGTTCCGTTTCCCCGGAGCGCATGAGTCCGGTATCCACATAGATGCAAGTGAGGTTCTTGCCGACAGCGCGGTGCACCATCGTGGCTGCCACGGACGAATCCACTCCGCCGGAGAGCGCGCAGATAACTTTGTCTTTCCCGACATCTTTTTTGATTTTCGTTATAGACCTGGCGACAAAGTCCTTCATGGACCAGGTGCGCCTGACTCTGCATATTTTTATAAAATTGGCTAAAATTTTTGTGCCATTTCGGGTATGGACAACTTCCGGATGAAATTGTATGCAATATATTTTTTTTCCGGCATCTTCCATTCCGGCCACCGGGCAATTGGCGGACGAAGCGGTTTTGACAAATCCTTTGGGTATTTTTACCACCTGGTCGCCGTGCGACATCCAAGTTGTCTGTTTCCTGGACAGACCCTGGAAAATCCCTTCTGCTTTCTTGATGGTTACCTCGGTTGAGCCATATTCTCTATGCACGCCGGCCTTAACTTTCCCGCCGAGTTCAAAGGCGGTCAGTTGCATACCATAGCAGATGCCAAGAACGGGCACCCCCAGATTATAGATTTTTTTATCAACCCGCAGCGCTTTGGAATCGGATAAATTTTGCGGTCCGCCGGAAAGTATAATGCCTTTGGCCTCTTTTAATTTTGATAAGCCGAAGTTGGGCGGGACAAGTTCGGCAAAAACACCCAGTTCGCGAATGCGGCGGGTAATGAGATGTGAATACTGGGAACCGAAATCCAGGACGTATATTACATCTTTCATTTTAGTCCTCTTTCTGGTAAAAATGCGCCACCAGTACTATGGTAATCAAGGCCGCATAGCCGCTTAACGCGAGCATCGGAAAAGAAATATATCCCCAAAATCCACTAATTAGCGCTTGGTAGCAGGACACACCGGAAGCATCACAAGGAATATTTGCGGTTTCGCCGAAGTAATAGAAAAAATTCTGATAAACGGAAAAAATGAAGCCGATGGAGAGAAGCGGAAGCACATATTTCACTATTTTGCGGTCCTGGCTCCAGATGGCTACTCCGAAAATAAACGGGAGCGGAAACAGGAATATTCTTTGGTACCAACACAGATAACAAGGCACATAGCCGATTATCTCCGAATACACCAATGAAAACAGGGAGGCGGCGAGCGATATCATAAAACCGAGGGTAAGATAATGCTTGTCGATAAAGCCCAAAAAAACGTTTTTCCTGGGTCCGATAAAAAGCAAAAATAGGGCGACAATGGAAAAAAATTGGAGGAAAATTGCTCCAGCGCCGAGGAAAACATTCAAGTATTGTATGGCCTCCGTATTCATATTATTTTATTGGGGCAGGGCGCATGAAGTTTTTTCCGCTAGTTGAGCCAAGGGAATCTCCCCGTTTAACCTTGTCCCGTCGGCAAATTCCCAGGTCGGGTAACTTTCAATTTTTTTATCCATACACTCTTGTGTCTGCCCTTGGCCGCTTACAGGGGAACACTCAACATAAGGCAGGAGCTTCTGGGACGTACCGAAAAGTTTTTTCTGGGTTTGGCAATGCGGACACCAAAAAGCCCCATAAAAAACAGCACCCTGGTCTTTCAGGCAGATTGCGAATTTATCATACTTGCCCGGCCCGGCGGGAACGCTTTCCGATTGAAGCAAAATGGTGGCGGCTGTTCCCAGAATTAAGAGAACGATTACTAAAATAAAAATTTTAACATTATTGCTCATTGATTGATTATATCATATTAAAAAACTTTGGTAAAAAAATTATAAGCCCGACAATAATTGCCGTAAGAGCAGACAGCAATACGGCCGCAGCGGCCACATCTTTGGTATCTCGGGCATAAGAGTGATATTCGGGGGAAGTTAAATCTATATCTATCTCAATAGCCGTGTTAAATACTTCCGAAACTATCACAAGACCGATGGCAAATATGAGGAGCGCCCACTCAACGACGGAAACATAAAAATAAAATCCGCAAATTATCACGGCCAGGGCGGCGATGATGTGTATGAACAAATGCCGGGTTATCTTGGAAAAGACATACAGGCCTCTAAAAGCGTTCAGAAATCTTTCTTTATATTTGACTGCGCGCCATGCCTTTTTTTCTTTCTCTGAGTCCATAATTTTGATACCCTATAGTGCGGATTATTACCTTACATTTATTATTATACCGCAATTTTACTGGTATTGTATGTATATCGGCCGGGGGCTTAATTTTAAAAGAGTCTCGGGCGTCATCAGCGCGGTGCCCGCTTCAAAAATATCGTTTTTGTAGAATAATTTAAAACCGGTAAATTGCACTGGCTCCTTATAGATGAATTGCTGGTAGGTATTCAATTTTTTCGCCTGCCTTCCCCACCCGTCCATATGCATTATAATCTGCACTTCCGGTAACGGTTCAATCTGCTTGTAATTGGTAACCATCTTTTGGGTGTAACGGTGAATGACCAGTATCTTCGGAGTAAGATTGTTTTCTTTTACTAGATTGGCCAAGTAGTGCGCCGCGAAATTAATATCGGATGCATCCAGTGTTCCGACCACTTTCCCGGGACGGCTGGTGCCTTTCATGGAAAATTCCGGATCAATGCCCAAATGCACATCCGGCAATTTAAAATATTTTTCATACACAGGTAGTTCTTCCGCTAAAGTGGAAAAACCGACTTGAAAATCTAGGAAAACAATTGCATTTATTCTTGCGGCCATCGCCAACACTTTGTCAATTTCGGAGTCCGGCATGCGAGCTCTGTATTTACCGTTTTCCCCGGGGCTACCCTGCGCGACCACGGCAATATAGTGGAGCGCGGGAATTACCGGAGTGGCAGGGTCGGCATTTTTCCATTTTTCCATTTCCACCTCCAGTCGTTGAAACATTTCCGCCTCGGAATACTGTCCGAGGGCTCCCATCTTGGTTGAATATAAGTTGCCGTAATAAGCAACGATACGATTAAAAGGCAATATCGCGCCGGCATTCGGATAAACCGTTTTAACCGGCCAGAGAATCGGTTTTGGCGGAGGCGGAGGAATCGGTTCACCCGTCACTTCGTCAAATTTTTGGACCACAACCGGTGGGGGCGGGTTATTGGCAAGATCTTTTATTTTTTTATCATATGCAACAGGGTCAAGCGGCGGGATAACCGGAATGGCCGGTGTATCTTTAATTTGCGCGATATTCGTCTCCTGCTCGCTTTTATCATAGGATACTGCCAGGCCAAAAAATCCCGGAAACAGAGAAAATAAAACAAACAGCAAGACCAGTAAAATTATTAAAAAAATCCAAAATCCTTTTGGCATACTGGCAGTATAGTGGAAAAAATGCCTGATGGCAATGTGCGCCGTAATTTAAGCTTGTTTTAGGGAAAAAGCATAATTAACCTTCCGACGGGCGAGAAATTTCCGAGCTTCTTCAACAACCACGACAGAGAACGCGACCGGTATAATTATTAGCCAGTCGGAAAGTCCGAGCGGAACCGTGTGCAATAGTTTTTGCAAGATGGGCGCATAGACCGCCAGTAGTTGTAAGATAATAATGACACCTGTTGACCCGAGTAAAAACTTATTTGAAAATGGGTTCAATTGAAAAATTGACTTTGATTCGGAACGACAATTCCATGCATTAAACCAATGACCGACCGCAAGAGTTGTTAAAGCGATTGTCCACGCTTTGGTGATGTCCGTCCTAAAATATAAACTGAACAGTATTAGTGCCCCAAGCGCGAGAGGGATAGCCATTAGGAATGTTCTTTTAAACATAAATTTATCAACGAGATATTTTTTAGGTTTTTCAAATTTGTCTAGCAGAAGTCCTTCTTCTTTTGGTTCCATCGCAAGCGAGACATCAAGAAAACCATCGGTTACAAAATTAAGCCAGATGATTTGAGCCGGAAGCAATGGAAGAGGAAGTCCAATAAACAGAGAGCCAACAATAGTCAAAACTTGACTCCAACTTCCGGCAAAAAGATATAATATGACTTTTTTTATAGTTTTGTAAATACTTCTTCCTTCTTCAATTGCAGAAACAATGCTGCCAAAATTGTCATCAAGAAGCACTATATCTGCCGCTTCTTTTGCCACCTCCGTGCCAATTTTACCCATAGCTACCCCAAGGTCAGCGGCAACCAAAGATGGCGCATCATTTACTCCGTCGCCGGTCATGGCAATGATTTCTCCACGTTTTTTAAATGCATTAATAATTTTTAATTTATGATTCGGTGTCACACGGGCAAATACTGTTGTTTGAGATAACTTATCTGAAAGTTCATAATCCGTTAGTGCGTCAATTTCATTTCCGGTAAGCAACTCATCACCATCGTGATATATGTTCGCTTCACGGGCAATCGCCAAAGCGGTAATTTTATGGTCGCCTGTAATCATAACAATCCTGACACCCGCTCCTTCCGCCCGAATCATTGCATCTTTAACTTCAGGACGCAGCACATCTTTCATGCCCAAAAAACCGACGAAGATAAGTTCTGAAATGGATTCAAGATTAACGTCCTGTTCCGCATTTTCATTTATCCCGATAGCGACAACACGTTGTCCCTGTTCGGACATATGAGTCAATATTTTTTCTAATTTTTTCTTTTCTTCTTTTAATAGCGCACGGGTATTGCCGACACCCATTATATTTTTTGAAAGCCCGATAATGCTCTCGGGCGCGCCGATTGCCACCAATAAATTTTTACCCGAAACCAAATTCATGACTGCGTGATACTTGAGATTATAATCAAAAGGCATTTCCGATAAGACCGGCATCTCAACTAATAAATCTTCCTTATTGAATCCGATTTTTTTTGCAAAAACCACCATGGCCGCTTCCGTCGGATCACCGGATATGTACCAATGCTTTTCAACATCGGAAAATGAGAGTCGGGCGCTGGCGCACAAAGCAACGGTTTTGCCCACCATCAGCAGTTCGGGATGATTTGCCACATTGATAATATTATTTTCAAATTTTATATTTCCCGCAGGTTCATAACCAAGACCGCTTACTTCAAACATCTTGTCTCCCGTCCATACTTGCCGCACAACTAATTCGTTTTTTGTAATAGTGCCCGTCTTGTCCACCGCAATAACTCGCGCCTGACCGAGCGCTTCTACGGCTTGAAGTTTTTTCACCAACGCATTGCGTTTGGACATTCGCCAAACTCCTGTTGCAAGCACCAAGGTTATAACTATGGGTAATCCCTCCGGAATGATAGAAACTGAAAGCGATACAACGGTAGTAAACATTGTTCGTGCCGATTCACCGGTAGCAATACCTACACCGAACAACACAGCAGAAATTATTCCCACAATAACAATAATTATCCGAGATAAATTTCTAATATTTGCCTTTAGGGGGATTTCCGTATCAATAGAAGAAATTTCTTTGGCAATACCGCCTATGACTGTGGCAGATCCTGTCGCCACAACAACAGCTTTTCCGTTGCCGGAAACAACATTCGTACCTTTAAATAACATGTTCTTCTGGTCGGAAACGGAAACTATGTCCGACTGAAGCGTATCGGTTATTTTATGAACGGGCTCCGATTCTCCCGTAAGCGAGGCCTCGTCCGCTTTAAGATTTTGTGAAAAAAGAACGCGGGCGTCGGCAGGAATTTTTTCTCCTTCTTCCAGGTCTATGATGTCTCCGGGAACAACTTCATGGTCCCCAATAATAAGCGCTTTGCCGTTCCGCACAACGGTTGCTTTCGTTTCTACAAAATTTTTGAGAGCATTTAGGGTATTCTGGGCCTTGCCTTCCTGGATTGTTCCGACAATTGCATTGAAAATAAGTACAGCCAGAATGATATACGCATCGGTATTTTCACCTATGAAATAGATAACAATACTGGCTGCAAGCAATATAAAAATAAGCGGATTATTGAACTGGCTGAGAAAAACATATATTAGAGGTTTTGGCTTCTTCTCGGGCAGACTATTGGGACCGTATTGTTTAATTCTGTTCTGAACTTCGTCGGGAGTAAGTCCGCGTAAGGACGTATTAAGTTTTTCAAATATTTCTTTCTGCGACAATAAATACCATTTTGTTTCCATAACAATCATTCAAAGACCTTTCCCCGGATTAAAACTGACACAAAAAGCAAAAAATATTTTGTTGTGAAATAAAATCTTCTGAAAATTTATCCGCAATTGATATTATATCATAACGTAAATTTATTGCGCAAGGTTATGTTAAAAAGTTTTCCCCAGTCCCTTTAAAATTTGGGCATTGGGCAAACCAACCAAAAACTTACCGGAAACAATCAGTTTGGATTTTCTAATACCGCTCCCGATTACAACATATTCGGAATCAAAAACGGCTTTATCAATAAGAATCGGCCAATTCTCCGGCAGCCCTACGGGGGTAATCGCGCCGTACTCCATCTTTGTTTCTTCCACCACCCTTTCCATGGGAGCAAAGGAAGCCCTTCTTGCGTTCAAAGTACGCCTTCCTAGCCCGTTTATGTCAGCCCTGGCGCTTCCCGGAACGACACAAGCGGCAAACCAGGTTTTATCACCCCGCTTGGCCTCCAAGACAACACAGTTAGCGGCTTCTTTGGGATTAATTTTATAATTTTCGCAAAAAGCCGCGGTGTCGGAAAATTGCGGGTCAATTTCCGCCACTCCTATTCCCCCACCGTCCCCAAGCGCCAAAACAAAATCCCTGACCGGTGGGGCAAGTAAATCCGGGTTTTCCGAAGCCGAAACTATTTCCAAAGTGCCTAATTTCATGTTTTAAGTATATTAAATACTTCTTTATATTATAGAAAAAATATGTTAAGTTGTAAGGTGTATTGGGAGATCGTCTAATGGTAGGACTCGTCCCTCTGGAGGACGCTATCTTGGTTCGAATCCAAGTCTCCCAGCCAAAAATTTATTTTTTGCTGTGTCTCCTGAACAAAATCCGAACTTTTTACCAAACTAATCCGAGCGAGGACTAATCTGCGCGCCTCGTCCGCTACCAAATACATCATATAACAATTTGGAATATAACACAACGGAATACTATAATACAAACATATGACAAAAGCGATTTTTTCTAACGATCATAAATATACAGTCGAACAGCTTAAAAAAGCTCGTCTTGAGGCTGGTTTGGATCAAGCTGATGTAGCGAAGCTACTCAGTAAAACTCAACCTCATATATCAAAAATTGAAGCTGGGCAAAGACGACTTGATATTACGCAACTCAAAGAATTTGCGAAAATTTATAAAAAACCACTGGAATACTTCATTAAATAATTTTATGAAAAAGAAAGTAAAAATAAATGCAAAAGATGTTTTTGATAAGTATATTTCAAAAGATCTCACAGGGCTTAATTCAAAAGACACAATAGATATATTTTGTGGTACTGATAATAATTATTTTACTAACCTAGCTAAAAAATATAAATTAGGGGAAAGGCAAATTGCTTCAATCGTTGGAATTAAAGATGAGTTTTTGGTTGAATTACTAATTAATCAAATTCTTAAAGAAAATAAGCTTGAAAATAAATTTTATTGCAAAAAAGTTACAGCTAACCAAAAAAGTGGTATTTCCTCTAGGACTATAAAATTAAATGATAAGGAAGTAATACTAACTATTGGTGGAGATTGCGTAATTTTCAAAAAAGATGGTGATAAACCAATAATGATTATTGAGTGCAAGGAATATATAGATATGATAAGAATGAAAGAACTTATAGGAGAATCAAGTATTGTTAAGGACACAATTTCAAATTCTGATCATTTGTTAGGTGGTATTAAATTTTGTGTTTTTGCTGAAGTGTTGGAATTAACTGAGGGTTGGGCATATTTATTAAAGAATTCTGATTTAAAACACGAGATTGATGAAATTTTTGTTATAAGAGATGGAAAAAGAAAAAATAAGGGAAATAAACCTGTAAAAGCAAATTTAGAGAGATTCAAAAAATATATTGAGACTTTTTTATTAGAAACTAAATAAAAGATTCGATTATTTTTCTAGACTCTTGATCAATTTTATATAGTCCATAAATAGATTCGTCAATTTTTGAATCTAGTTTATTGTACTCCTCTTTATCTTTAACTTTTAGAATTTTATCAACCAACCCAACAATATCCGATTGTTGTTTTTTTGTCGGCTCAGCAACCGGCAAACTATACAAATAGCCAATAAGATAGTGCAAATATCCTCCCGCTATGTGAGTTCCTTTGTATATATTTCCGTAATAGAAATGTAGTAGTTTGGAGTTAAGAATGGCTAGAAAGAATTTCAGTTCAAAATTACTTTTCTTATTCTCTAATAAGCTTCCTACAAAAAAGGTGTCCTTACAATAATAATTCTCGTTATCATATGTGGCACGCAGTCGTAATGAGTTTTGGCATATAATTATCTTTTCTTGCTCAAACAAACTTTTCGGAGGAAGTTGATTTTTATGTTTTCTTGCTAATTCTTCGTCATAATTTATCCACCAACCACCCCATTTTAAATTATATCTATTAATGTCATCATTACCAGCAAAAGACTTTCCGCCTATCAATTTTTTTGAAAAAAGTGAATTAGGTTTTTCTGGAAATAAAAATTTTTCTCTCAATCCTGTTGCATGAAATGATATCGTCCATTTTAATGACAAATAGTTATCTAAAGTTTTATATTTATCACTTAATAGATTTATAAGTATTGAATTTTGTTTTTTATCGCTTGGTAATATAAAAAACACCAAATCATCTCTTTTATAAGTTTCTTGTTCTATCTCTGTCGTTATAAAACTCTTATTATTTAATTCTTCAATGCTACCGACTTTCTCAGCTGTTTTTATTAAATTTTCTTGGGGTTTTTTGTTTTGAATTACCATTATAACTGGATAAACAGAAACATTTTCAAAAACTCCACACTCTGAAACATCGATTATTTCTTTAATAGTATATTTATCCAATAATTCTTCCCGCATTTTTTTAGCGTAATTTGCAATCAAAAATTTATTTGGGAAAATATAACCTAATTTACCATTTGTCTTTAATAATCTTAGTCCCTTGTCTATAAAGCACACGAACAAATCAAAAGCTCCATTTGCAACATTTGGGCAAGTTTCTATGCAGAGTTTTTTTGTAGCAGTATCCATCTTTTTTGCCTCTAAATACGGAGGATTGCCAACAACAAAATCAAAACCCTCAATAAAGCGTCCTGTTTTGTTTTTTATATCTTTTACTTCATGTTCGTCATTACTTAATAAAGATGGTGTTTCCATGCTATTCGTTTGGAATATCTTTATTTTGGGTACTATGTATTTTGGATTTTCCTTTTTGACTTCGACTATTAGATCTAATAATTGGATAAGCATATTTGTCTCTGCTAGATAGCAAGCAAAGGGGTTAATATCCATACCATAAACACTGCTGATTACTTTTTCAATAATCTCCTTTTTATTAGGGTTATTTTTTAGTTTATTTATTAACCTATTAGTTGCTCTTGTTGTAAAACCGCCAGAGCCACAGGATATGTCAATAATTTTTTTATCATCTATATTTTTTGTATATTCAATCTGATCTAGAATGTAGTCAATAACAGATTCGGGGGTATAAAATTGCCCCAGTTTCTTTCTTTCCTCTCTAGTTATAAATTGTTCATATAGTTTTCCTAGTATATCTCTATCAACCAAGGTAAAATCATATTTATTAAACAAATTAGTTACTTCTTGCAGTAAAAAGTTTTCCGGAACATACCAATCAAAAATATTACTTGAAAAAATGTGCGAGTATATTTTTTGTGCATCACTCTTTAATAACGATAATTGCTTATTGTCTTTTATAATCTCAAAATTCAGTAATTTTTTGTCTTTACAAACCCAAAGTAAAAGAATCTCATTCAAAAATGTATAGCTTGTTTCTAAAAAAAACTTATTCCCATCTGGTTTTTCTTCTGTTCTTTTCCATATATCGAATTCTTTATTTGCATGAAATTTACCTTTTATCTCTTCTTGGATTTTTATAATAAGATATTTCAACTCGTCGCTAAAAGCGGTTAAATTAGATATTTGATCTAAAGATTTTCTTTTATCATAACTTCTCATTACAGAGATGACCTTACCTTGTACAATCAATTCTTTTACAACAAACGCCGGCATTGTTGGGTTTGCGGGTTGAAGTCTAAAACCATTGGCTAATCTATATATTTTTTTTAGTGTTACTTCATTTTCATTTAATAATGCAACAATAGTATCTCCGTCTTGAGCGGTATTTTGTTTTCTAATTATTACTGTATCACCATCAAAAATACCGTCGCCAATCATACTGTCACCTCTGACATTTAATGCAAAATGTTCGGCAGAAGAAATCAGATTACTTGGTACTGCAACTGTTTCAAATTCCTCAATAGCTTCTATTGGCTGACCAGCGGATATTGTTCCCATGAGACGAACTTTAACCATATCATTTACTGGCAAAACATTAATTGCTCGGTGTTGGCTTTCTTCTTTTGATAAAAGTTTCTTATTTTTTAATTGTTGAATGTAGTAATGTGCAGTAGAAACTGACGCAAGTTTAAATTTTCTCTGTATCTCTTCTAGAGTTGGGGAGTATTTATTTTTTTTCTGATATTTTTCTATAAAATCCAGAACTTGTTGTTGCTTTTTTGTAACCATACTGATATTATAGAAAATATATAGAAACTTTGCAAAGCCAAGTTATCCACATGAGCAGTAATAAAATCAATTTTTTTATCTGGTTCTTCTATAAAGCGGGTAATAAGTTCCGCAATTTTGTCTTTCGTAAGCGTTTGGGGAGAAAAGAATGGTCAGCAAAACTTATTTTTTCAATAATGAGCTTTTTTGGTTATTTTGAATCAAGAGTATACCTAAATACCGGCGAGACAGGAATATTTGATCATTATGTTCCTAGACTTTTACTGAAAAGGTGGCGAGTGGCTGAAACAGGAACAGACAAAGGCAGTATATTTTGTTGGTCAAAAAGCAAAAATTCCGTTGAGAAAGTTGCAATTAATGGAATAGTTGGGGCAACAGATTGGGATATTGGAAAAACAAAAGGGTTGCCTAGTGATTTTGTGCGTAAAAAATTATTTGCTGAAGTTTTGGAGAGTAAAGCATCGGATATTATTAGGCATATCAATACATTCGCATCTTTGGATTTAACTTTTTTAGAAGAAAGTACTCTTGCGGTTTTTATGAGTCATCAAATAACAAGAGTGCCACTATTTCATGATTATCTATTACGGTTTTTCTCGATCGGATATTCCAATAAACTTATAGACCACTCTGATTTTGGCAACAAAGAAGTCTTAGTGCGAAAAGTTGCTCATAATGATATTGGTATAACCTATGAGCAATTACAAAATGGCGCTACAAATACGAGAGTAGAGGGTGGCAAACCGCAACGATTATTATTGTCATTGATTATTGCGTCTGATATTGGCGAAAAAATTTATAGGGGCAATTTACATATTCTAGAAATTCCAGAAAACAGCCCTGATGAGTTCGTCGTGTCTGATAATCCAGTAGTATTTTTAGATTTTGAACGCCAAACTATTTTACGCTTTGTTCCTTGGTGGGAAATTGGCGAGAAAGATTTTTGGATATTTATGCCAATTTCGCCAAAGAAAGTAATTTTTTACTGCAAAGGAAAAAAGAAAGACGGACCAATAGAAAAGAATAATGACAGTTTGGTGCAGTTAGTAAATTTTGGTCAATATCTGTCTTGTTCTGACAATGTTTTTTCGCAACAAAAAAGTGCGTTGGAGAGACATCTCAAACTTTATGAAAAAGAGCTAATTGCTCAAAATAAATAATCAAGGGAGCAATCCCCGCCGTTTTATAATATCTCCTAAAAACGGCGGGGATTTGTACGCGCACAGGGCGGGCGGGGCAAGCACAATAAGATTTGTTTGTGCCTAGCACAATCCATATTCTTTGAGTTACCACGACCAGCGAACGAAGTCACAGAGTTTAGAGTTACCACAGAACGCGGAGAGGAAGCGCCTCGTCTCGCCGTGAGGACGGAGAAAAGAGCAAACAAAAATGTTAAAATAAGATTGCTCTTTTAGTAGTCTGATACGGCGAAGCAAAACCAAAAATTTCCTTTCCATTTTTTGTCGACTCCTCCCACACCCCCCGCCGAGGAAAATAAGAAAGGTAAGGAAAATTTTTGGTTTTTGCTCCCGCGACCGAAGGGAGCGGACGAGGCGCGCAGATTAGTCCTCGCTCGGATTAGTTTGGTAAAAAGTTCGGATTTTGTTCAGGAGACACAGCAAAAAATTTATTTTTTCTTTTTAATGCAGGCCCTGATAAAAGCCGTAAAAAGCGGATGAGGGTTGAGTGGCCGGCTTAGAAATTCGGGATGAAATTGAGTGCCTAGAAAAAAAGGATGTTGGCTTTTCGGCAGTTCGGCTATTTCCATCAGATTTCCGTCCGGAGAGCGTCCGGAGAAAACCAATCCCGCCTTCTCCAAATCGGGAATAAATGACGGATTTACTTCATAGCGGTGTCTGTGTCGTTCAGTTATCTCTTTTACACCATAGCTTGCCCTGGCAATAGTGCCTTCGCCAAGAATCGCTTTGTATGCTCCCAATCGCATAGACCCGCCATATAAATTATTTTTTAAAATTTCCTTTTGAGATTCCATCACGTCTATTACCATATTTTTAGAACCCGGATTCACCTCTCTGGTATTCGCATCTTTGAGCCCTAAGACGTTCCGCGCATATTCTATCACCATCATCTGCATACCGTAACAAAGTCCGAAATAAGGTATTTTATTTCTGCGGGCAAATTCCACAACTTTCAAATTCCCCTCCACCCCTCTTGAACCGAATCCCCCCGGAACGATAATTCCATCGTAATTTCTTAATTCTCTTAATTTTGCCGGGAATTTTTCATAATCGGTGGAATTCAGCCAGGAAATAATCGGCTTCCGATTCTCTCCGTAACTCGAATATTTTATCGCTTCAATCACCGAAAGATATGAATCCGACAGCATAAAATCTCCCGTTTCAAAATATTTTCCAATCATCGCCACTTTTACCGCACTTTCGCCGTTATGCGTATGTTTGGCAAATTTTTTCCATTTTTCCCAAGCTGTTAAGTCCGGCTTTTTGCAAACAACATCAAGGAGGTCGCAAAGTTTGTCGGATAATTTTTCTTTTTCAAAATTAAGCGGAATGTCATAAACACTATCCACATCCGGAGCGGAAAGGACTCTTTCGGCCTCCATGTTACAAAAAATGGAAATTTTCTCTTTTCGTTTTTCGTCTAAGCTGGTCTCACCTCGCGCCAAAAGTATGTCCGGCTGGATACCGGAAGCATTCAAGGCGCGAACAGCATGTTGCGTTGGCTTGGTTTTCATTTCACCCAAATTCCCGGGTGTAGGCAAATATGAAACCATAACAAAAAAAACATCCCTGGGAGATGCTAATTTCATCATTCTGGCCGCTTCCAGGAATAAAATATTTTCATATTCTCCGACCGTTCCGCCGATTTCCACGATGACGACATCCGCTTTGGCTATTTGGCCTGCCTTTTTGATTCTTTCTATCACTTCCATTGGAACATGCGGAACAACTTGTACGCATTTACCCTTATACTCCAAGTTGCGCTCACGTTCTATAACCGTCTTGTAGACCCGACCGGTGGTCATATAATTTATCCGAGTCAGATTTAAATCCATAAACCTTTCGTAATTGCCCATATCCTGATCTGTTTCATCGCCGTCGGAAAGCACAAAAACCTCTCCGTGCTCTACGGGATTCATTGTGCCCGCATCTACATTAATATAGGCATCAATTTTTACCGCGGTCACATTGAGCCCGCGATTTTTTAAAATAAGACCGATTGAAGATGAGGTAATGCCCTTCCCGACTCCGGAAATCACGCCCCCAACCACGAAAATATATTTTGTTTCTTTTTTTTGCATTTGATTTTACGAAATCATGCCGCGCAATCGTCCACTTTAGCGTGGCGCTATTTGTTTAAATATTTTCTGATAACCAGAAAACTGGAAATAATCCCCAGGATTATACCTGATAATGAAAGTATTACGAAAATTTGAAAGAAGTTTGAAAGGTAATAACCATACATATTAATTCCCAGAAAATCGGTCATTTTAACTCCAAGCCAAGCCGTCGCCGGCCAAAAAATAGCCAAGGTGATTAGTGTCGCAATAATGCCGTAAATTGCGCCTTCAATCATGAAAGGCCCGCGCACATGCATCTTGGAAGCGCCAACCAGACGCATTACGCCTATTTCTTCTTTGGAGATGAAAATAGTCAATCTGATTGTGTTGAAGGTTATAATAATGGAAATAATCACCAAAAGGAGCGTAATCAAGAAACCGAGTTTTTGCGCGCCACTTATGATGGTGTTCAGTCGCTCAATAACCAGCCTGTTTTGATGATAATTTACTTTATCAATGATGGAAGTTGAACCGGAAACAAGGGCATTGTCGGATTTCATAAAATTGGCGATGCTTTCATATTGAGAAACTTCTTTGGCCTTAACATTTAAGTATGCGCCGAGCGGATTATCGCCTATTTCATCCAGGGCCTGAATTGTCGCATAGTCGTTCGCATGGCGGTCACGGAAAAGTTTTAAGGCCTCATCCGCGCTGGTATAGGACACGGTCGCCACTTCGGGCAACTTTTCCAGGGAAGATTTAAGAAGTATAATTTTTTCCTCCGGAGCTTTAACGGTAAAATAAATTGTTACATCCACTTTGTCCTTTATTTGATTAAGAGAAAAATGCAAAACGGCCTGTAAAAGAATAATCGTGGTAATAACCGAAAGAGTAATCGTCACCACTAAAACTGCCGCCCAGGAAATCAGCCCGTTTCTCTTAAAGTTCAGGAACCCGGCTTTTATTATTCTTTTAAGGGTAATCATTGTCATTTCTTTGATTATAGCATAACTCCACATGTCAGACTTATGGGAATTCCCATAAGTCTGACATGTGGTCTTTACTTGTCCTGCTTGGTATCCCTGATAATTTTCCCGTTTTCCATCGTAATCATCCTTTTCCCGACCGATTCAATCACTCCACGGTTATGTGTTGTTAAAATCACCGTCGTGCCGAGGTCATTTATCTTTTTTAAAATTTGGACTATTTCGTGCGTATTAACCGGATCCAAGTTCCCTGTTGGTTCGTCGGCAATAACCAGTTCGGGCTGATTGATAATCGCCCGCGCAATGGCCAGGCGCTGTTGTTCGCCGCCGGACATCTGATACGGAAAGTGCATTACCCGGTGGCTTAAATCAACAAGTTCTAGGACATGCGGAACATCGCTCGCTATCTCCTCTTCGGTTTTGCCGACCGCCTCCATGGCAAAAGCAATATTTTCGTAGGCGGTTTTATTGGAAAGTAATTTATAATCCTGAAATACCATACCGATACGGCGGCGAAGCTTGGTTAAATCCTTGTTTTTTAATTTATTCACGTTAATTGACTCAAAAAAAACTGTCCCGTCGGAGGGACTTTCTTCCGCTAAAATCAGTTTGGTTAGAGTGGTCTTACCCGCGCCGGAGTGCCCGACAATAGAAACAAATTCACCGGATTCAACCGTAAAAGTGACATCGTCAAGCGCTACCGTATCCCTATATACTTTTGAAACATTATTAAAATAAATCACTTCTCAAGTATATCATAATTATAAATTTTTTTCCGCCTCAATAAATAAATCTAGGTCGCCTTCCAAAACCGCGTCAATGTTGGAGGTTTCCGCTTCCGTCCGATGGTCTTTGACCATTTTATACGGATGTAACACATAAGAACGAATCTGACTCCCCCACTCTATCTCGGTATTTTTCGTAAATTTCATGCTTTCTTCCACGCTTTTCTTCTCTGCCTGCGCTTTTTTGAAAATCTTGGCCCGGAGAATGGATATGGCCTGCTCGCGGTTCTGTTCCTGCGAGCGTTCCTCTGATGCGTGAACGGCAATACCGGTCGGAATATGCATTATCCGAACCGCTGTTTCTCTTTTATTTACGTTTTGCCCGCCCGGCCCACCGGAGCGGGCAAATTCTATTTTTAAATCCTCCGGTTTCAGCATAACATCCTTTTCTTCCAACTTGGAAAACTTGGGCAAGACCTCCACCAGCGAAAAAGACGTATGCCTTAATTTTTTTGCGTTGAAGGGTGAGATACGGACCAAACGATGCACGCCTGTTTCATTTTTCAAATTTCCGTATGCCCCTTTACCCCCTATTTCAAAAGAAATGTTTCTTATACCATTATGTTCATTCCAATGTTGATGAATGACTTTCCATTGATATCCCTTGCTTACGACATATTTACTATACATATCGTAGAGCATACGTGCGAAATCTTCCGCATCGTCGCCTCCGGCGCCGGAGATAATGGTCATAATAGCGTTGTCTTTGTCATACTTCCCAATTCCTTCTTTTTTTTCTTTCAGCGACGCAAACTCCCTCAAAACATCCTGTGCCTTGCTTTTATCCTGCCAAAAATCAGGGTCCTGCATCAAGGACTCCAACTCATTTATTCTGTTTTGAATGTCATTTGAGTTCTCCATGAGCCGATGGACAGGATTGAACTGTCGACCCCCGCTTTACGAAAGCGGTGCTCTACCAACTGAGCTACATCGGCCTGCCGCGGAGAGCCGTTGCGCAGGATTGAACTGCGGACCTCGTCATTACCAATGACGTGCTCTACCAACTGAGCTACAACGGCATACTTATAACACCCTTAATATACTAGTTGATTTTGACCTATTTTGCAAAATTATCTTTTATTGATACAATACAAGTATGATGAAAAAATCATTGTTTTTAGGTTTAATTTTTTCCGTCTTTTTCTCCGCGACAGTTGCTTTCGCGGCAGCGCCTACCGTCTCCGGCTTGTCGACCGCTTTTAAAAATTATGTATCGCTGCCCAAACCTATTGCAATTGCGGACTTAGTGATCGCCTATAAAAATTTTATATCTTCCTTACCTCCGGTAATGCCTACGCCATGAATGCGCGGGCTAGTGAACGAAGTTGGAACTGCTATTCGTAATCATAATGGTTATGTTTATATGCCAAATTTACTAAGATAACCATTAAGGCCGGCAGCGGAATCAAACAAATAACCACTCATCCCCAATCGCTCCGCGACTAAAACATTTTCTTCTTTATCGTCTATAAATAAACATTCTTCCGGTTTTAGGTTTAAATTATCCAATAAATACTGAAAAATTCTTGGGTCCGGTTTTCTAATGTTTACTTGATAAGAAACAAAAACTCTGCCAAAATATTTATCTAATCCATGAATTTTTCTTCTCGTCTCCGTCCATCCAAAAGGAGCATTTACAAGGCCGTAAATTTTGTATTTAGTAGAAAGTTTTGAAATTAAATTTAAGAGTTCTTGATTGGGAGTGCAAAGACTGGTGATAATTCTATCTGCACTTTCTTTTTTGAGGCCTGTCGTCCTCATTCTGAATTCTTTTTCAAAATCAGTTTTTGAAAACTCTCTGCCCTCCAATTCTTCTCCAAATAATTTGGCGATTTCAGAGACAGCACCATGTATAATGCTCAGCTCTTCTTGGGTTGGCGTCCAGCCTTCAAATGGTTCAATCGGCGTTATAACTCCTCCAAAGTTAAAAATTATCGCTTTTACCATATTTTCATATTATAACAGTTCAAGTCCGATACACCCCTGCATCATACGATACAGGGCTTTGCCGTGAATTATGTAGTCGAAAATTCCAGCATTGTTTTTAGGGAGGTTTTACCTTTTGATGTTTTAAAATACATTTCTCTACGTTTTGCATCTTTTGAAGATTTATATGCTTCATAGAAAATCAATTCAAAAGGCCTCCGTGGTCTTGTGGAAGTTACTAATCCTTTCTGGTGTTCAGAAAAACGCTTTTTTAAATTAGTGGAATAACCAATATACAAATTGTTATCTTTTTTTGATTTCAGAATATAAACATAAAACATATTTATATTCTATCACGTACTATTCAATACAAGATAAGACATACGGATTTGGGCGCCCCGCACCATTCGATGCGGGACAGCCCTGAACCGCATGGTTCAGGGCGCGGCCGAGCGGATTTGAACCGCCAACCTCCCGCGTGACAGGCGGGTGCTACTAACCAGTTGAGCTACGGCCGCAATCTCTTAAATTTTTCAAACTTCTCCTTTTTTCTCTTAAGAAACAAGGAACTCACCCTATTATACATAATTCTATACAAAATCAAAGAATCTTTAACGCTATATTTTAAATCAAACCCTCTTTCTTTTTCAACCAAGGATCCACCCAAAAGACCCTTTTTTGACAAAATATTACTCAAAGAAATTAAAAAACCTTTACTTCCCGAAGTAAAGCAGGTATTAATTGTGAAGGTTTTTTTATTCTGCTTTTTATTTTTCAATCCAACCCAAACTCCCCCATCCCCATCAAAATAACCCCGTAAAAAATCAGGAAAATATTTTTTAGGTATTTGGGGTAATGATATTATTTTACTTTTCCTCTCCGTTAACCCAAGACGCATTAAATCTTCACACATATCTTTACTGCCAACCTGAAAACGATACGATTGTTTTTGATTATTATATTTTTTCTTTTTTGAAATACTGTGCTCTGAGTTTAATACTTTTTTTATTTTTCCCAATATCTCTTCATCATTAATTTGTAAAGACCAAAACCAAGTGTTTCTTTTAGTGTAAATGATATTCCCATCAGCATAAATAAAACCCAAAACATAAGCCATGTTTTGGGTCCATTTTTTGAAGAAATTCTTATTTATTTTTTTAAAAATAGGCATTCTAACATCATACCACGTGACAGGACATTATACTAACCAATATTTAGCCAAAATTGGTGTCGGCGGGTGGAATCGAACCACCGACCTTGGGCTTATGAGTCCCACGCTCTAACCGTCTGAGCTACGCCGACATAGCCATATTAGGATAGCATATTTAAGGTTTTTTTCAAATTTATTTGCAAAAATTTAATTTTTATTGTAAACTATGAAGTATATAGCGGGATAGAGAAGAGGCATCTCGCAAGGCTCATAACCTTGAGACGGCCGTTCGATTCGGCCTCCCGCAACAATTTTAGATATACCCGTAGCTGTGGAAAATCTGCTCGTATAAAGCGACAACTCTTTTAACTTCATGCTGGGAAAGTTCAAAGGCCAAACCTTCGTGCGCTATTCTGTTTCTGATAGCATGAACCTCCCAGGCAATGGTCAGATTCGGAAAATTATCCTGATTGGCGGACTTCAGCTTGTCGCCTAAATTTTCGCCCAGAAATCCCATTTGATCCATCAAACTTTCCAACATGGAATCCGCTTCAATAATTGCCAACTTCCAATCGCTGGAATGCTGGGAAAAAAGATAATTAAGGGTCTGGCTCCAGCGTTCATTTTTTGACCCTCCGACTTCCTCGCGTAGATGTTTTTCATACTCGGCTTTATTGTGCGCATATTCTTCTATCTCGTGCTGTAAATGTTTTTTTTCTTTAGCCCGGATTTCAAACATACGGACGGTTGTATAGCAAATTACCGTCAGAAAAAAAATCGCGAGGAAAAAAAACAGGGTCTTCCAGACACTGACCGCCTGGTCACTGGTAAAAAAAAGAAAGAACCGCTCAACATATTCCGCTCCTTTGCTGAATAAATATTCTGGATTGAAATACGGAGAACCAAGAAATGTGCCCTCAAGAATATTATTTTCCATATATATATGAATTGTAGCAACAAATACGAAACATAAGCAAATTGTAACGCTGTTACATTCCCTTTATTTCTTCAAACTTTTTGCCAATTTTAAAAAGAGAATCATCAGAAAACAACGGCCCGTTAAATTGGAAACCAAACGGTAATCCGGAAGATGAAAAACCGGAAGGAATAGAAATGGCCGGAAGACCTGCTATATTTGCCGGTGTGGTGAAAATGTCACACAGATACATAGCCAACGGATCTTTTTTTTCTCCAAATTTAAATGCTGGGGTAGGTGCTGTAGGCGTCACGACAAAATCAACATCTTCAAATATTTTTTTGAATTCGTTTTCAATAGCGCGACGCAACTTCCGGGCCTTATTATAATAAGCATCATAATATCCATGAGAAAGAACATATGCACCTAAAATCATTCTCCTTCTTGTTTCCGGTCCAAAGCCCGCCGATCTGCTCTTTTTAAAAGTGTCAAATACATTGTCCCCGTCTTTTCGAAGTCCGTATCTCATGCCATCCAAACGAGCCAAATTTGTGGAAACTTCAGCTGGCATAATTATATAATAAACAGGAAGAGAATACTGTAAATGTGGCATAACAATATCTTTAATTTGGTAGCCAACTTTTTTTAATTTTTCCAAAGATTTTTCAAAATTATGTAAAACCTCAGGATCAACTCCTTCTTTTAGAAAATCTCTGGGTACGCCAATAATTTTTTTATTCGGAGTTACTTTAAAATCAAGAAAATTAACAGAGGTGGAATCCATTTCATCTTTGCCTGAAATACAATTAAAAATTATTTTTGCATCCTCGGAAGTTTTAGCAATCGAGCCTACTTGATCCAAACTGGAAGCCATAGCCATAATTCCAGACCGGGAAACAGCACTATAAGTAGGTTTCATGCCAACTACTCCACATAAGGATGCCGGTTGGCGAATTGAACTTCCGGTATCACTTCCTAACGCTCCTAGGGCCATATTTGCGGCTACGGCTGCCGCTGAACCGCCAGAAGAACCGCCTGGAACACGAGACGGGTCAATTGGATTTCTAACCGGCCCATAAGCAGAATTTTCAGTTGAAGAACCCATCGCGAATTCATCCATATTTGTTCGACCTATCAAAACTGCCCCATCTCCTTTTAATTTTTTAATGACAAAAGCGTCGTAAGTTGCAACGTAGTTTTTCAGCATTTTGGAAGCTGAGCTGGTTTTTTTGCCTGTTATTAACATATTATCTTTAATCGCAATTGGTATGCCGGTGAGTTTGGTGCCTTTTCCGCTTTTGATTGTCTCATCGGCTTTTTTTGCCTGATCTAATGCATCGTCAAAAACCTCAAGAAAAATATTTAGTTCTTTGTTTTTTTCTTTTATATTTTGAAGGCATGTAGAAACAAGTTCTACTGACGTGAGTTCTCCCTTTTTCATCATCTGGTGCGCTTTTTCAATTGTCAGGTTTTTTAAATCAATCATAAATACGGAGCGGTTTGCAAATTTTCAAGGAGCGGAGGATTCCGCCCCAGAGGGGAAGGACTGTAGCGGGAGAAAATTTGCAAACCGCGAAGTTACTCATAAAATTTTCTTCACTTTTAAAAAGCCGTCCTGCGAGTCCGGAAATTGGCTTAAAATGGATTCTTTAGAAAATTCCCTGTCGGCGATTTCATCTTCCCGCCAAACGTTTCTAGGGCCGTGTTCAGGCGTTGCGCTATTTTCCACCTCCACCTTCTCAATCACTTTCACATACTCCAAAATGCCTTCCATATCCTTCAGAATACCTTTTTTTTCCTCCGGAGAAAGCTCAATTTTAGCCAGTTCAGCCAAGTTTTCCACGTCTTTGATATCCATTAGCGAATTATAGCAAATTTTTCATCCAATCAAAGCTTTGATTCTCTCTTCCACCGGCGGATGGGTGGCAAAAAATTTCATAACATGGTGCCTCCATTTTGTTCTGCCGGTCGGGTCGGCAATGTAAAGGTGCGCAATGGCGGTGGATTGACGAGCCATGGGCTTGGCGACTAAGTTGATTTTTTTGAGGGCATTTGCCAGACCTTCCGGATAGCGGGTCAAGAGCGCCCCGGATGCGTCCGCCAAAAATTCGCGTTTGCGGGAAATTGCCAGCTGGATTAAAACCGCGAAAATTGGCGCCAAGATGGAAAGGATAATTCCAACCAGCATGATTATTCCCGCGCTTTTGTTGTCGTTGCTCCTGCTCCGTCCAAAGTTACCAAAAAATAAATTTCTTCGAAAAACATCTGCCAGAATGGTAATAAAACCGACCAGCACCACCACCACGGTGGAGAGTAGCATGTCGCGATTGCCGACGTGCGAGAGCTCGTGCGCCAGCACTCCTTCCAGTTCCGGCTTTTCCAATATGTCTAGAAGTCCGGTAGTCACTGCCACGACTGCATGTTCCTTGTTGCGGCCGGTAGCAAAGGCGTTCGGAGCCGGGTCGTTGATTATATACACTTTCGGCATCGGCAACCCGGCCGTAATGGAGAGATTTTCCACGCTGGTGTATAAAACAAAATTCTCTTCCCGGTTGGCGGGTTTTGCCCCAGCCAATTTGAGTACGATCTTATCCGAAAACCAGTAGGAAAATATATTCATCAAAATACTGAAGGCGACAAAAAAATACAGGATTATCGGATCGTTGTAATAGAAGCTGAAAAACCAGCCGAAACCGATAACCACGGCAAAGAATACGGACATCAGCAGCCAGGTTTTGGCGATATTTTTTGATTGGTGCGTATAAAGTGTTGCCATTAGTTTCCCGTTTTATTTCTTGGCGTTGTAGCTGGCGATGACGGTTTGAATATATTCTCCGCTGCAACCCAGGGACTGGATTTTAGCCAGGTCAAGATTATTTTCCACGAACAAGCCCAGGGTGCCGTAAAAATATATGTTGGCGGCATATTTACTCAAATTGGTCGTATTCGGGGCGTTGAATTTCGGAGTCGCAGACTTGGTATTATCTATTGTTTTAACTATATCAAGGGGACAAGAAACAAACTGAAATGCCAGTTTTTTACCGGCAAGGTCGGTAAGCGCGCTATCTCCGGCATAAGACAATTTGAAATTGCAGGAAGTGGATGCGCCGGACAATGCGGTGATTTCAAAAATGGTCGGGAACAGATCGTCCGGAATGGTGGCCCTGGCGCTTTCGCAAGCCAAGGCGCTTGCTCCAAGACACAGGAGTACGGTGTCATTTTCATAGGTGGAGGGGGTGTCCAGCTTCAGCGCCTTGCCGGCTGTCCCGCACTCTTTAACCGAGACCACCGGAGGAGATGGGGGCTCAGAAGAAGGCAGTGGAATAACGGCCGGCTGGTCTAGGTTAGGATTGGAAGTTGTCTCAACCTCAAGGGCGGGCGACCCGGCAAATTTGTTTATCAGAGAATTCCATAAACCCACTATCGGTATCCGATAATACCAAACACCAAAGCCAAGTCCGCCGATAATTATTAAAATAACCAAAAATTTTAACCATGAACGCGAAGAGTGGTGTGGGACTGGTACTGATATTTTGGAAAGAGGGGCTTGTTTTAACACAGAAGGCGAAGAAGAAAATGTACGTAAGGATGGGGGTGAAAAAGAAGGTGGTGGTGAAAACGAGCGCGGGGATGGAGGAGAAAATGAAGGAGGGGGGGTAAAAGACGGCGTGGGAGAAAAGGGCTGTGGAGACGTTACGGGTGGAATTGAGACCGTGGGCACAGGGGCTGGATTGATGATGGGAGAAATAACGGGATTAATAACCGGAGCAGCAACCGGAGCGGGACTGGAAGCAGCGACCGGCTTTTGCACTGCTTGCGCCGGAGGAACCATCCCCTGCATCGGAATTACCGTCCTGAATGCCTCACTTAAATCGTCTTCACTCCATCCTCCGCCACCGATTAATGCTCCGCGAATTTCTTCGCGCGTTTTGCCTTTGGCGAATTCTGCGCGTATGTATGATATAAGTTCTGGTGTAATCATAAATTTTTTTTAATTTTAAATGATTTACGACGCTTGTGTTTAAAAATTAACCCGGTATCGAAGTTAAAATTTTACTTTCACGGGATCTTGCGCGACATCATTATCCCCTAAGTCAAAGAATTCTTTCTTGGAAAAACCAAAAGCGCCGGCAATCAAGTTGTTCGGGAAACTTTCAATGGAAATATTCAGGTCGCGAACGTTGGTATTGTAAAATCTGCGCGCGGCTTGAATTTTGTTCTCCGTATCGGAAAGTTCATTTTGTAATGCCAAGAAATTTTGATTGGCTTTTAGATCCGGATAGGCCTCAGCTAATGCAAAAATAGATTTCAACGCACCGGTTAGCATATTCTCGGCTTGCGCGTGTTCGACTGTAGGACCCGAAGCCCCCATTGCCATGTTTCTCGCCTTTGTCACATTTTCGAAAACAGAACTTTCGTGCGCAGCGTAACCCTTCACAGTATTTACTAAATTTGGGATTAAATCATACCTGCGTTTTAATTGCACTTCAATGTCTGCCCAGGCTTCTTTCACGCGGTTGTGAAGAGAGATAAAACGATTAAAGACATAAATGCCCCATAAAATTACCGCACCCAATATTATTAAAAAGTATTTCATATATTATATTATACCACAATTTTATTTTTTCCTTTGCCACTCTTCCACCAATACCAACAGCGGTGAAGCCAAGAAAATTGAAGAATATGTTCCAAAGAACATCCCGGCAGTAAGCATAAGAGCAAAATACCTGGTAGTTACAGGACCAAAGAAGAATAATGAAAGAAGAACGAGAATTAATGTGAGCGAAGTGCAGAGAGAGCGCACATAAGATTGCTCCAAACTTTTACCCACTATTTCGCTAAAACTTGTTCTGGCCGCCTTTTCTTCATTTTTTAAATTTTCCCTAATTCGGTCAAAAATAACGATGGTGTCGGAAACAGAAAGACCAAGAATGGTCAAAATCGCAACCACGAAAAGGGTATCCATTTCTGCCCCGTAAAAATGCGAAAGAACAACAAACAATCCGACAGGCAAAATAACATCATGTAAAAGTGTGACGATGGCGATAATGCCGTATTTCCAGGAAGGCACGCTTTTCCGACCCGGGATATGTGAAATGGAAACTTTTCTGAAAGCGAAAGCGATAAAACAAATAATCGCAAGTGAAACCAAAACAACCGCGATAATTGCTTTTCTGGTAAGCTCGCGCCCAACGGAAGGACCGATAGAATTAAAACTCGTTTCCGCAAGAGCATCACTTTTATTTTGAGAAAGTGTTTTTAAAAGCAAGGTGTGTTCGGAATCATTTAAATCGCGAGTTTTTACAATATAACCTAAATCCCCCGTCGGTTGAAGGAGAATAGAACCGAAATTAAGAATTTTGAGAGATTCGTTTAAGGCATCTTGTGTCGGGCGTTCTTCGTTGTATACAACTTCGGTCAATGCCCCGCCCTTAAAATCAATTCCGACATTTAATCCAAAAATAAACAAGGATAATAGAGACAGAACAACCAAGGTTGCCGATATGCCGATGAATATTTTTTTGTATTTTATTATAAACATATGAATTAAATTATGGCTTTTGGGTTCTGGTAATACCAGAATTGAATAAAAATCTGACAACTTTACCTTCTTCTATAAAACCGAGTGTTGAAAGAAAAATTCTAGTAACCATAATCGCGCTGAACATTGAAACTATCACCCCCATCCCGAGTGTCAAAGCGAAACCTTTGATTAAAGACGTGCCAAACCAGAAAAGAATAACAGCGGTAATAAGATAGGAGATGTTTGAATCACGAATGGAAAACCAAGCATGAGAAAAACCGAGTTTAACTGCGTCGGTAATTGTATGACCGGAACGCAATTCTTCCTTCATACGTTCAAAAATAAGCACATTGGCGTCAACAGCTATGCCGATGGAAATTATAAACCCGGCAATACCGGCCGCTGTTAAAGTTACGGGCAGAAGTTTGAAGAGGGTTAATATTATTGAAATAAAGATGCAAAGGGAAATAGCCGCAACCAATCCGGGTAAACGGTACCAAAGAATCAAGAAAAGAACCACCAGCAAAAACCCCATAACGGCCGCCTTGACTCCGGCATTTACCGCGTTATCTCCTAAGATAGCGCCGATGGTCGTCGTGGAAAGAATAGAGATTGGCACGGGTAACGCTCCGGAATTAAGCCGACCCACCAACTGCTTTGCTTCCGTCGGAGTGAAGCTTCCGGAAATTACCGCCTGGCCGTTCGGAATTTCTTCCCGAACAACCGGAGTGGATATCGGAGCGCCGTCCAAATAAATCGCCACCATTTTACCGATATTGTTCTTGGTAATTTTCGCAAAAAGTTTCGTTCCAACATCGTTAAATTGCAGACTGACTATCGGTTCGCGGGTATTCTGGTCAAATTCCAAAGTCGCTCTTTCTAAATATCTGCCCGTAAGTTCCGTATCCGTAAATTGCTGGCTTAAGTTGAGGCTTCCCAGATCTATTTTTCCGTCCTTATCTACTTTGACTGTCCGGGAAACATCTTCGGGCGTTTCAACTTTAAATTCCAAAAGCGGGGTTTGCCCGATCATTTCTATCGCCTGTTTAATGTCAGTCACTCCCGGCAAATCAACTATCAGCTTCTCTTCTTCCCCTGAAACAAACCCTCCGCGTTGTACCTGCACTACCGGTTCGGAGACTCCGAAAAGATTCACCCGGCGCTCAATGACATCGCGTAGCGCGTCCATTGAGTTTCCAATTTCACCCTCTTGCACGGCGCTGACATCGGCTTTGTAAACCAGGTGAGTGCCGCCGGAAAGGTCAAGACCTAGACGAAAAGGAAACTTTCTAAAGAAGGAGCTTTGATTTTCAAAATTCTTGTTTAATCGCGGTTCGGATTTGAAAACAAAAAGAGCTATTCCTCCGGCTAAGACAAGTATTAAAAGAGTCAAGACGGTTCTTTTCCACATAAATATCTATATATTTTATATGTTTTTCACAAAATAAGCAACCAGGGCGCCCAGGATAAATCCCCCTAAAATATCTATCGGGAAATGCACGCCGGCGGCAATACGCCCTAGCCCGATAAGAAACGCAAAAATCATAAAAACATAGCCGGCCTTTTTGTGCAGAAAGAAAATGGCAAAAGCCAGAGCCATGAAAAAAGTGGCGTGGTCGGAAGGGAAAGCATAAGAAGTTTTGGCAAAAAGGGCCTGGACGTCCGGTAGGATAAATTCAGGGCGCGAGGCGTGGATAAAAATTTTTAAAAATTTGGAAATAACCGCGGCAATTCCGGCGGTCAGAAAGACCAGCACAAATCCCCGAAGGGATTTCCGATAAAAGAGGAGATACCAAAAAGCCAAAATTGCCACCACAAAGGGAAAATACGCGGCAGCAAAGACAATCAGCCAGTCAACGGTTGCCGACTGATGCGCCAGATTATAAAAAAAATAAAAAATTGCGTTATTCATTTGATTTCTTTTTCGCCACAGTTAATACATTACTCAGAAGCATCGCCACCGTTACCGGACCCACCCCTCCGGGCACCGGAGAGAGAAAACCGGCAACATTTTTTACCGACTCCGAATCAACATCTCCGACTATTTTTACCCCGCCATCGGCGGGGCCGTTTCCGGCTTCCGAAGTTCCCGCGTCAATTATAACCGCCCCCTTCTTTATCATATCGCCGGTGAGATACTTACCCTTCCCGATGCCCGAAATTATTATATCAGTTTCTTTTATAATCTCTTCCTTATACTCTGTTTTACTGGTAATTATTGTTGGAGTTAATCCCCTAAATTTAAGCAGGGCGGAAACTGGCTTGCCCACCAGGAGCCCCTGCCCCAGCACGGCTATTTTCTTATCCCGCAAATCTAAGTTCAGCGAGTCCAACAAGGCCATACAGGCGAGCGCCGTGGGGAAACCCAGTTCCGTCCCACCTTCGTAAAATTTTGCGCTGGCGGCCCTGCCTAGGCAGTCCACATCCAGCCGGGGATCAATGCCATCCAGCGCCGCCTGCCGGTCAATGTGCTCCGGCAACGGAAGCTGGATAATGATTCCGCACATATTCGGAATTTTATTTAATTTTTTTATTTCCTCCAATAGTTCGCCAGTCGTAATGGACACCGGGAAATTGGCCTTGTGGAAACGAATACCGACCGTTTCCGCGGTTTTGGCTTTCATTTTCACATATTGTATTGAGGCGGGGTCGTCTCCGACCAGCACATCGCAAAAAACGGGCTTGAAACCAAACTTGGCAACTTCGTTTTTCACCTCGAACAAAATTTCTTTACCTAATTTTCTTCCATCAATAATTTGCATACCATTTAATTTCCCCCATCTTCCCCTATGTCTGACATATGGGAAATCCCATATGTCAGACATAGGGGAAATTACACTCCTAAAAATTCATTCTTCATATCGTCCCGGTGCGCACTCCGACCGTATTTGCGCATACTCATTAAAATACCCAGCCCCATGAATTCGGCCAGCAAATGGGAACCGCCGTAGCTCATAAATGGCAGGGGAATGCCGGTTACCGGCAAAAGTCCCAGATTCATGCCTATATTTACCAGTATGTGGCCCATAAAGAAAATGGCGATGCCCATGCCGAACAATATTTCAAAATTGGACGCCCCCAAAGATGCGGAAAGCAGGATTCTCCAGATTACCAGTCCGTAAAGAGACAAAATCAAAATTGAACCGACAAAACCCCACTCTTCGGCATAAGCGGCAAAAATGAAATCCGATTGGGGCACCGGCAGAAATTTCAGTCGCGACTGTGTGCCGAAACCCAAACCTTTACCCGTCAGCTGCCCGGAACCCACGGCCACCGTTGATTGGAAAGCGTTATAACCCGTTTTGTGAATGTCGGAAAGAGGGTTTATAAAATTGTAGATACGCGCTTTCTGATATGGCGCAAAAGCGAAAAACCACAGGGTAGTGAAAATTACCACTCCGGCCGCCAGCACCAAGAACAAGTGAGGCCTGGAAATTCCGGAAACCAGCACCATGGCCAACCAGATAAAAAGTATAATCATCGCCGAGCCGAAGTCGGGCTGAAGTAAAACCAAAATAAGCGGCACGAGGGCGTAAAGTCCGGAAATAAAAATGTGCTTGACATCTTTGATTTCCACATGCCGGCGGGAAAAATACTTGGCCAGCACCAGAATTAACACCAATTTCATCATATCAACCGGCTGAAAAGAAAATAGACCCAAATTAAACCAACTTTTAGAACCACTGGAAATGGAGCCCCAAACAACCAGTGTCAAGAGAGCGGCGCACATGACCAGGAACAAAAACACCAACACATTGGTGCGCTTTAAAAAACGGAAGTCAATGAAGGAAAAAATAAAAAAAACGGCCAGGGACAGCGCCACCCAAATAATCTGCCGGCTAAAAAAATCCCCGCCGCTCTCCAGCGCGGCGAACGACTTCATCGTTACCAGCCCGCCGGCGATTATCGGAATGATAAAAAAAACGAGCAGCCAATCTATTCTTTTAAACACTTTTTCTGCCATCCCAGTACTAAAATTTAAAATAATAATATTTCATCGTTATGTATCGTAATCAAAAATTTAGTATGGGGCAAGTAATTCGCTACTCCAATTTAGCAGAAAAAACATCATACATTGGGATTATTTCTTTGGCTACTACCGGGCCCGGGAGCGGCTCCTGCCAGGTAAAATTGATATCGGCATTTTGCAACGGGGCCAGTTTGGTCAGATAGGTACGGCTGGTGGAAATAGCATTGCCGGACGAATCATAAAGAATCACGATAACATTCATGTCCGGGATGGTAAAGAGAGAGGTGTTGCGGATGGCTGCCGAGAGCCGGGGAAACGTTGATTCGTCCGAAAGCTGTATGTTAGAAATGAGAATTTTCAACTGGTCCAGCTTAATCTGTGGCACCTGCCACCACTCCGGCGCCTCGGTAAATTCAAAAGTCACATAAACGGGAACGGAATACCCGATGCCTATACCCGGCTCAAAGACCGCAAAATTTCCTCCGGGAGGGATGAAAGTGCTGCCTTCGCGTTTGCCAATGTAGATATTCTTGGCGTCGGCAAAACGAAATCTGTAATTTACTTTTTGAACCGCGGCATTTTTATTGTGATTCACCAGATAAGCGACGGCGTTGTAATGTCCGGGAATCACTTTGAAAGCGCGGGCCCAGATGACGGAAACATCGCTCGCTTGCGCAGGACACACTTTGACGCACGACCCTCCGCAATCTACGCCCGTTTCATCGCCATTTCGTTTGTTGTCCGCGCAGGTTGGCTCCTTACTGAAAAGAGGATAAATTATCAAAAATCCGAAGAAAGAAAAAATCAGAGCCAGGATTAAGATGTAAATAATTTGCCTTTTAAAACTCCAGGTTATCAATCTCATAAGGGTATGATAACACTAAAATATAAAAATATAAACGCCCAGAAATTAAACAGAAAAGCAACCCTTTTTAAAAACGATGCCCGGTTCGCAACAGCGAAACGGGCGCGGCGATAGGGGCAGGCAAAGAGCTATTTTTGTGAGGGAGGGTGTGTACCCATCTGGACTTACGCTGGGGTGTAAGCCCCGATATGGGGTTCTCGGACGCACCGCTCCCTCACGCTTTATTATACGCTTTTTAGTTTTTATAAAGATAGTTCCCTCAAATACATTGTTCTGGCGCCTAGCTATCCCGAACCAAAGCAAAGCTTGGTACGGGACTTCGCTTTTACCATATAGTTTATTAAATCCTTTGTCTTGGCGACTACCTACTTTCGCCATGAAGACTATCATCGGCTCTGTAACGCTTAACTTCTCTGTTCGGAATGGGAAGAGGTGTGTCCGCTACGATGAGTCACCAAGACAAAACATTTAATATATTTGAACTTCTCTGTTCGGAATGGGTGAAGAATGGGATGGGACCCATTCTGCAAGATCTTGAGCACTGTAAAGTGCGAAAGGTGTACCGCTCCTGTAAGGAGGAGGTGTGCCCAAAAGCACCAGAACATTATATTCAAGGTTCAACTTGTGTAAAGTCGAACTTTGCACACTTTGTATATTTTAATTGTGATTTCCAAATTTCTTAACAGGAATCGAAACATTAGTACTTCTTAGCTGAACGCATTACTGCGCTTACACTTAAAGCCTATCAACGTGATCATCTCTCACGGTTCTCAACGATTCCTAATCTTGAAGCTGGCTTCCCTCTTAGATGCTTTCAGAGGTTATCCATTCCCGACATAGCTACCGAGCATTGCCCTTGGCAGGACAGCTCGCACACCAGAGGTCAGTCCACTTCGGTCCTCTCGTACTAGAAGCAGATCTTCTCAAGAATCAACGAGTGCAGTAGATAGGAGACCAACCTGTCTCACGCATTTGGTTTTACTTCCGCGTTCTACAAACGCTGAACCTTCATTACTGAAGGGATCGGACTATATCTTCATCCCTCGATAAACTCGGGATGGCTGACGTTTAGTCTCTACACCCTGCACCGTATGGTATAGGGCTCGGTATTGCCCTCACTTGCGTGATTGGGTTCCACCGAAAAGTCAACTTGCTGCGCAAAAATTACTTTCTGCGACCGCCGTGATTCGATTGGTTCTATCTTTCAATTTCATAAACGAAAAACATTTCATAACAGTAATTCCTTAATTTCCTCTGAGGGTTCAAACTGTCGATTAGCCAAACTTTTAACTTTCGACTTTATAACTTTTTACTTGTCGAAAAGCTTCGCTTTTCGACGGTCTGAACCCAGCTCGCGTACCTTTTTAATTGGCGAACAGCCAAACGCTTGGCAGCTTCTCCGCCGCCGCGCTAAGGTGAGCCGACATCGAGGTGCCGAACTCCGCCGTCGATATGAACTCTTGGGCGGAACTAGCCTGTTATCCCTAGAGTAGCTTTTATCCGTTAATCTAAACCTGCGTCTAATGCAAGATTGCGGTTCACTTAGTTCTGGTTTCCCACCTGCTTGAGATGTACCTCTTACAGTCAAGCTAGCTTGTGCCTATACACTATCGGCACGGTTTCCATTCGCGCCTAGCTAACCTTTAAACCCCTCCTTTACTCTTTAGGAGGGTACAGCCCCAGTAAAACTATCCACCAGATACTGTTTCAATGCGTTTTTGCCGCATTGGTTAGAACATGCCTCCGTACAGAATGGTATTTCACTGACGAGTAGATTACAGCCGAAACCGTAAACCTCAGACCTCTCCCATCTATGCTACGCAGTAAAAAAACATGCTCAATATCAAGTTATAGTAAAGCTTCTAGGGTCTTTTCGTCTAACTGCACTTAACCGGCATCTTCACCGGTATTGTATTTTCACCGAGCTGGTCCCCGAGACAGTTCTCCAGTCATTACACCATTCGTGCGCGTCGGAACTTCATTAATGTTGTCTTCTCTTACGAGAAGGATCAGACTATATCTTCATCTCAACGCTTTTTGCATTTCCGCTTTCGTATATTTCCTCTTTCCGCTTGAGTTCATTTTAAACGCATAATTTAAAATTTTTTGTAAGCCATTTTTCTCTGTATGAAGATTTCTCTCCATTGAAAGACACACGCTTTTGAAATTCTTAAAATCATTGCGCTTATCTGAAAGCAAAGGAAATTTTTCAAAATGAGGAATTATTTTATAGATTAGATCATTCAAACTTCGCACCTCGTATTTGAGAGTTTTGTCCGAATAATCCCGTCTAATAAATCCGCACTTGAAAACTTTTTGCATCAAGAAAAGGATTTGTGCCCTGTCTTCATTTTGACTGACAGAGAAACTTGGTTTCGTCTCCCAGCCAACGAGAAATTTATCTCGTTTTGAAAATGAAATACTGAAGCATCCCTCTCCATCTACATATCCGGAAATATACTCGTGTATATTGCGTTTTTTCTTGAGAGCCGGCATGTTATAGATTATATCAATAATCTATCCAGGTCGCCACTATACATAGGCGACCTAAGTCGTTACGGGGTCAATCCTGCCTGTTTGATTCGACAAAATGACTTCCCACGGTATTGTCCTTTACTTTACGCACTAACAATAAAGGATTCCACCGTTATGAGCCGGATTTAATCCCAAAATCACTTTTAGGATGGGCGGTTCCACTTACCCGACAAGGTATTTCGCTACCTTAGGACCGTTATAGTTACGGCCGACATTCACCAGGGCTTATATCAGTCACCCCCACTCCGCTCTTTGCACGCAAAGAACTACGCGGGGCAAGCATATATTTCCATACACTTGTCCCGTGAAGCTCCTTGTATTCAAGGAGCGAAATGGGAACGTCGATATTTGACCTTCTGGCATTGGTCAGGTGTCACCCCCTATACATCCTCTTGCGAGTTCGCAGGGAGCTGTGTTTTTGGTAAACAGTTGCCAGAGATACTTTCGCTGCGTCCCCCTCCGCTCCTCACTTCGTTCGGAGCTACGGAGGGACACGGCCCCTTAAAAAAATTAAGAAGTCATATCTACCGAAGCTCTTTGCGGAGCAAAGAGCGAAGGGGGAAAGCCTTATCCCGAAGTTACGGCTGCTTTTTTGCCGAGTTCCTTGGGGACCACTCACTCGTTCGTCTTGGTCTAATCGACCTGATCACCTGTGTTGGTTTGCGGTACGGATTCTACATTTTTAAGTTTAGAGATTTTTCTTGGAAGCGTGCTTTGTATCATTATCCTCCACCGAAATGGAAAACTTTTTGCTTCTCTTTCATGCGCCATTTAAGGCAATGTACGGATTTTCCTATACATCACAATCAAGACACAAACTTCAAATCCAATAATGAGCGATACATACTACCCTCCGTCCTCCCGTCACAAAATATAAAAGTCAGGGAATATTAACCCTGTGTCCATCGAGTACGGCTTTCGCCATTCCCTTAGGCCCGACTAACCCTTGGCTGATTGACATTACCAAGGAAACCTTGATCTTTCGACGTGGCGCGTTCTCAACGCCATTGCGGTTACTTGTGCCAACATTCTTACTTCCACACGCTCCAGAGGCCCTCACGGGTCCTCCTTCATCGCTTTACCCCGCCATTTCTGGCGGGGAGAGTGGAACACTCTCCTACCACGCCCTGCACCATACGGTACAGGGCATCCTCAAATTCGGTAATATACTTAGCCCCAATTATTTTCGATGCAAAATCTCTAGATGAGTGAGCTGTTACGCTATCTTTAAAGGATGGCTGCTTCTAAGCCAACCTCCTCATTGTTTGAGAAACTTCACCTTCTTGTCTTACACTTAGTATATATTTAGGGACCTTATTTTGAGATCCGGGCTGTTTCCCTTTTGGCCAATGGAGCTTCGCCCCCATGGCCTAACTGCCGTGTTCTTACTTCTGGTATTCGGAGTTTGATAGGTTCAGCGACCTTTCGGCCTGTCCGAACCTTCCAGTGCTCTACCCCCAAAAGAAACACACGACGCTAGCCCTAAAGCTATTTCGGAGAGAACCAGCTATTACCAGGTTCGATTAGCTTTTCACTCCTTACCACAAGTCATCCGAAGACGTTATACGATCTACCGGTTCGGACCTCCATAGGTCTTTCGACCTACTTCATCCTGCTCATGGCAAGCTCACCTGGCTTCGGGTCTTATGCATAATACTTAATAATTTCGCGCTATTAACACTCGGTTTCCCTATGGCTCCATGGTTTTAGTCCACTTAGCCTCGCCCCCACACTTATTCTCACAATGCAACTTTCGTTGCGCGCTTTTAGCGCTTTGTGAAAATAAGTGTGGGGGCAAGCAGTATGCATAAACTCGTTGGCTCATTCTTCAATAGGCACGCTGTCCCCCTCACATGAAAAAGACAATCACAAAATTATCTCCTTCATGTGAGGGGTTCAACTCCTTGTAGACATACGGTTTCAGGTCTATTTCACCGCCCTAATCGGGCTACTTTTCACCTTTCCCTCACGGTACTAGTTCACTATCGATCTTTAAGAGTATTTAGCCTTAGCGGTTAGTTCCGCTGGATTCCCCCCGGCCATTCATGTCCTGGGGTACTCAAGAATAACAATAAAAGAGACAAATTATTTTCGTTTACGGGACTATCACCCTCTATGGTGTCGCTTTCCAGCAGCTTCAACTAATAACTTGTTTTTTGACTCCTCTAGAAATCTACATTGTTACCTTACAACCCCCCTCACCCAGAACAGTGCCGACAAATTTCATTTGTCAATTTTTGTATAAAATAAAACACTAGAACTAACAAACCGATTGCTCTCTTAAAGTTTGCGGAGCAAACAGCACTGTTCTGGGTGAGGGGTTTGGGCTTTTTCCTTTTCGCTCGCCGCTACTTAGGAAATATATATTTGTCTCTATTCCTCCTGGTACTGAGATGTTTCACTTCCCAGGGTGCGCTCGCGCTCTGCGCGCAAGTTACAAGTTCATCAAGTTCTTAAAGTTAAAAGTAGACTCAAATACATTTATATTTTGAATTTACTTTATAAACTTTATAACTTTCTACTTTATAAACTGCGTGCAAAGCGCGTCTCCGCGGTTTGCGCGGAGGGGTTTCCCCATTCGGAAATCTCCGGATCAAAGGTTGCTAAGCACCTCCCCGAAGCTTATCGCAGCAACGCCACGTCCTTCATCGCCTCTTAAAGTCAAGGCATCCACCGTACGCCCTTAAATTTCCTGTTAAGAAATTTAGAAATCACATTTTAATTTTCCTTTCCGGACCGCTCCGTACTCGGAAAATGTTCTATTTAAAGACACAAAAAGACCCTCCTCAAAGTGTCTCCAATAGCTTTTAATTTTCAAAGTGTCATTCGTCCTGGGTTCACACCAGCCCTAGGCTGGTCAGTCCTAAGACTGAAAAAACCGCCTTTCGGGCGGCCAATAGACAAAAAAAGTCTGCTCTTTAGCGCCGCCTTTTGAAACTGTTTCTGTTGATATTCATACCGATTAAAAGAGTATAATCTAAAGCAAAAAAGATGTCAACCAGCCCAGACTGGGGACATCTTTTTTGCAAAAACTATTTATTTTGAAAAATTAAAGTTTTTACCTTTCGGATACTTCACTCCCGAGCTTTGCGATAAATCGCGCAGCTTCGTCTTTCGCGCCGAGGCCGAAAGCAAGAGCGCCGGCCAGCGCCAACATAGCAACTATTCCGGAGAAGAGAATGCTCATGTAATCGCCAAGGCCCAATTTGCCGAGCGCAATAATGATGGCAAAGACCCAAACAGCGTACTTAGCAATAGCGGCGAGCATGTGGGCCGACCTTAGGCTCACGGCTTTTGCCATTGCGAGCACCGTCTTGGACAAAGCTTCGGAAACAATTGCGGCAATTATCAAAACAAAAGCGGCAATTATGACTTGAGGCAAATAGCCAAGAACGCTATCCTTCAAGAAAGAGGAAACGTCATATAAACCGACCAAGTTAAGGGAAGGAAGAAGGAAAACGATTATTACGAACCATTTTACAACTTCTCCAACGAAATGCCCGGTATTCAGATTGACTCCAGCCCTTCGGAAGAAATTTTCAGCGCCGATAGACCTGAAAAGATTATCTATCTTAAGACTGTCAAACACTTGTTCGATGGCCCGAGCGATTAAAGAACCCAAAACCCAGCCGACCACAAAAAAAACAACAGCGACAATAAGCTTTGGGGCGAATTGCACAAAGCTCCACCAAAGAGTCTTGAGTGATTCATTGAAAACATCACCCCAAGTAAGCCAAATATTATTTATCATAGTAAAATTACTTATTAATAAAATACTTTTTTAAGTTCGACCTTATTAAAGTTATATCTGTATTATATCAATAAGTGAGGAGCATAGGCAAAAAAGTTATCCACTTTGCCTAATGTCCGAGCGCCATTGATATATGGTAATCCATATATCAGTTTTTAAACTTTTTTTAAGATTTGTGTGGATAACTCTTTCGTCTGTAAAATCACCTCATGGGGGTAATCCAGGATGTCTCGGACAAGCTTATCGTACATATTTAGCCTATAAATAAACTCTTTTGTGTCAAAAACGGTGTAAGCAAGCTCCATGCCGATTTCGGCTTCCAGTTTGCGTATTCCCCCTTCAATTCTGCCTCTTTTCATTTTGTCGCCGACAATCAGTAAATCAACCCGGCTGTCGGGATTTTTGGTAAATATGCCTGAAACTATGACCAGCTTAATCCGTCCGACTTTTTTAAAGTTATCCAGAAATTTCGTTTTATCCAGGCTGTCAGACATTATCAAAAGGTCCGCGAATTCTTCCCCGTATTTGAAGAGGGGGTTGAAAGACCATTCCGTACCGCGTCTTTTAATAAAATTAACAAAAGAGAGGAGACGCAGTTCTCGGCGGACAACATCCGGGCTTACCTGGCTTCTTTTCACCACTATTTTATTGGTAAAACCCTTGTCTTTATTGAGTAGAAAAAGGCGCATAATTTTCACCCGCGCTGAAGATCCCAATATTTTACCTAGAACTTCCATATTATGTATTGTAATGCTTTCTTAATAAAACACAAGAAAAAACAAAGTATTAATTATGCTTTAGTAAGGGTAGCCGTAATTCAATGCGGGAATAACATATGGAGGAGTCATAAAAGTTGTGTTGTAGGCCGGTGAAGTTGAAAATATGATTGGAGGGGTATAGTTAGTATATCCACCAATAACTGGATAAACCTGGTAAGGATAAGTTAAATATGGGTCTTGGTATTGATTTTGATAGAGAGAATAGGAGTAGGTTTGATACGGATATTGGTAAGAATACTGGTTTTGGTAAGAGTACTGGCTTTGGTAAGGATATTGATTCTGATAGTTTAAAAACGCCGTGTGTGTTCTTGAACCATATACGCCGTCTATCCTTCCCGTATAAAAACCGGTATTGGTTAGCATTTGTTGGAGCGCCACGACATCAGCTCCCCTGGAACCGATTTGAAATTGCTGGTTAAAAAAATTACCGGAATAGTTGGAATAGTTGGGTTGCGACCCATAGCAAAACTGCCCGGTTATTGTATTATACGGCCCGGCAGAAGTGCACCCATAACTGTCGGAATAATTATAATAATTATCCTGATACGCATTGCAAAACTGTCCCGTCGTCATGCTGTATAAATTATTGCCGTAGCACCCGGAATCGTAGGCGTTGGCTACGTTAAAATTGGAACCAAAAAGGCCGAGGAGAAACAAAACGACTAGTAATAATGCTAATTTCCTCATAATCGGTATTATACCATTTTAAGGTCTAAATTGCAAGCCCTTAAGGTAATGTGCACACACATATGGCGGTTTTCGGATAAACTCCGAGAATGAGCATTAGTATGGCTAAAACAATCAAAGAAGAGAGAATGAGATGGGTTCTGCCCATAGTGAACAAGGAGGCGAGATTAA
>Ga0208373_1000449_pt1 | contig 71422 bp, 72 predicted proteins | sample RifOxyC2_FD_184036 | JGI IMG/M metagenome (GOLD analysis project Ga0208373, IMG submission 184036) | Soil microbial communities from Rifle, Colorado - Rifle Oxygen_injection C2 (SPAdes) | ecosystem: Environmental > Terrestrial > Deep subsurface > Rock core/Sediment | place: Rifle, Colorado...
CCTCAATAAATTTCCTATTAACAAAGAAATTATAAAAATAAGAACAGATAAAGATTTTAAAGAATTTTTGATATATTTGAAAAATAAAATTAATAAAAATTTTACAAGAAAAAATATTTTACAAGAATTAGGCGAAGTAATTGAAGACAATAAAAAAATATGGATAAAAGATCATTTAGAAAATGAAGTCGTAAAAATGATAGATAAGTTAATTATTAAATAAATTTTTATGCAAAAAACCTGCAAAAACTGCTCTCAAAACTTTAAAATTACTTGCCCGAATGACTCGGTCGGGCGGGCTGACAAAGATCTGAAATTTTATGAAAAAGTATCGCCAAAATTTAATAATAAAAAATATTTAATACCGCCTCCATATTCTCCTGATCGAAGTGAAATAGTGTATTGTGAGAAATGTTATCTTGCTTTAATCTATTGATATAAAAATTTTCATTTGAATTTTTTTATATTAAAAATAGTTTGACAAAAACTTGTCTAGATTATACACTTTAAATGTCTAATTTTTTAAAAAAAATGTCCAAGTTTGATAACTTTTTGACCATTGATGAGGTGGCAGATATTCTCAAAATTTCTACTAAAACTCTTAGAAGATGGGACGAATCACATAAATTGTTAGCTGACCGAAGTAATGGAGGGCGACTTATGTATTCGCTTAATTCTTTAAAGAATTTTTTAACTGATGACTTATTTTGGAGATCTAAAATTTGGGCGGCGACAGGATCAGAACCAGCAAAAGAAACGCTTTATTGTCAAAATAGAGCCATTTTTGAAGCTCGAAATGCCGCAATGGAAAAATTACTTCAAAAGAGAATAGGAGAAATTTACTCCATTATATCTAGTTCAGCAGGAGAAATTGGCAATAACTCTTTTGATCATAATTTAGGTAAGTGGTCAGATATTCCAGGCTTATATTTTGATTATGATTTCACAAAAGGTCAAATAGCATTGGCTGATCGAGGTCAAGGTATTTTAAAAACTTTAGAATATATTTTACCTAATTTATCTAACCATAAAGAAGCATTATATATTGCTTTTACAGAAATAATTACTGGTAGAGCTCCAGAAAAACGTGGTAATGGGCTAAAATATGTTAGACGTAATGTGGAAAAAGGTTATTTTGATCTTACTTTTCAAACCGGAGATGCTAAAATAGTTTTGAAAGCTAATGAAATATTCTCCGATAAAAATATTCAGAAAACAAACATTGCTATCCCTGGCTGTTTAGCATTTATAGAATTCAAAACTAATTTTTAAACCTATGAAAATTCATCTTAAAAAATTTAACACCAGTCTTTCTTCTAGAGAAGCAGGAAAATCTGATTATAAAGATATTTTACCTTTGCTAAATACGCTTAAGTCAGACGAAAATATTGAAATTGATTTTGAAGGATTATCTTCATTTTCTCCTTCCTGGGGAGATGAATTTTTGACGCCTTTATTAAATAAATATGGGAATAGATTAGTGTTATTAAGTACTAAAAACTTATCAGTAAATGCTACAATTGAATTATTAGAGGATATTCATTCTTTAAAATTTAAAAGAAAAAATAATTTTTTATTAAATTTAAAATTATGATTAAATCCTGCAAAAACTGCCAACAAAATTTTGAAATAATTGATGAAGATTTGAAATTTTATAACAAAATCTCACCTGTTTTTAATGATAAAAAATATTTAATCCCAGCACCAAGTTTATGTTTGGACTGTAGACAACAAAGAAGACTTAGTTTTCGAAATGAAAGAAACCTTTATAATCACAAATGCAACTTATGTCAAAAAACTATAATAACTATATATTCTCCTGATAAAAATCATACAATTTATTGCCGTGACTGTTGGTGGAGTGATAAATGGCCAGCCCGATCAGATCATTCTGGCGGGGATACTATCAACTATGGACGCGATTTTGATTTTAATCGACTATTTTTTGAACAATATAAAGATCTTTTGCAAAGCACGCCAAAAGCAGCAATAATTGGATATAACTGTGAGAATTGTGATTACACAAATTATCAGAATGACTCACGCAACTGCTATTTAACTTTTGGGTCAGGCAAGATGGAGGATTGCAGTTACTGTAACTGGTGTTATGAGGCCAAAAATATTATGGACTGTTCTCATTGCGTGAAGGGACAACTTGATTATATGAATACCGAGTGTTTTGAAACTTATAACACTCGCTATTGTTATGACAGCAAGCAAATAACGGATTGCAGTTTTTGTATTGACTGTCGTGGTTGCCAAAATTGTTTTGGTTGTGTTGGTCTGCGTAAAAAGGAATATCATATTTTTAACAAACCTTATCCAAAGGAACAATATGAAGAGATGATAAAAGATTTAAACAGACTTGAAAATATTCAAAAAGTACAACAAGAACTTAATAAACTGAAAATTCAACGTTCACATTTAAGTAGCCGCATAACCAAAAGTGAAGCTTGCAGTGGAGATGATATTGAAAACTCCAAAAATTCTCTTATGTGTTTTGGAATCAAAAATTGTTTCGATTGTAAATATTGTAACGAAGCTATAATTGCCAAAGATGTATATGATGCCAATCGCTCAGGTAATAATGAGCTTACATATGAGATTTGTAGCGGTGGTTATTATAGTTATAGTGCTTTTATTTATGCATCTTCACATATAAATTTTAGCCATTATGTAACTGAATGCCATTCAAATAATAACCTTTTTGGCTGTGCAGGACTTCGAAATAAACAATATTGCATTTTAAACAAACAATATACTAAAGAGGAATATGAAAAATTAGTGCCGAAAATTATTGAACATATGATGAAGACGGGCGAATGGGGCGAATTTTTCCCTTCCTCAATCTCTCCTTTTGGCTATAACGAAACTGTTGCACAGGAATATTTCCCATTAACAAAATCTGCTGTAGGGAATGCAGATCTGCATTCCCTACAGCGATTCAATTGGTCTGACTTTGAACAAGAATTCCCAAAAGTTGAAAAAATAATTCCAGGAAGCTTACTACCAACAATTATAAAAGAAATTCCGGATGACGTACTTAATTGGGCAATTGAATGCGAAGTAACAAAAAAACCATTTAAAATAATCAAACCCGAATTAGAATTTTATCGCAAAATGAATTTACCAATTCCACGAAGACATCCTGATCAAAGGCACAAAGATCGAATGGCCTTACGCAATCCTAGAAAACTTTGGAAAAGAAATTGTATGAAGTGCAATGCGGAAATTCAAACTACATATTCGCCTGATCGAAGTGAAATAGTGTATTGTGAGAAGTGTTATTTAGGATCAATTTATTAACTTTTCTATTTTTATTTTTTCTATTCCACATTAGGACAAAAATCCCACATAAATTTAAACCATATACGAAAAGCATCTGCGACTTGTTGATTTACAATAACTGTAAAAGCAAATTCTTCAACAAATCCACCAATTTGAAGCCCTGATAAAATATTTACATGATCACCAAAAATATCTATAGCACCTGGCGTTGAATATTCTTGTGGTAAAAATTTATAATTTTTACCAACAAAAGGTAAAATATGTGAAAATTTTGCTTTCACTTCATTATCAAATAAATGATAAAATTTCATTTTCTTTTTCTTAGTTTCTTTAATAAACTGCGGAAAAAAACTTCTTACACGATAATCAAGCCATGCTCCTTTTGCACCTATAAAATATGCATCACCGCCAATTCTAATCATGTCTCTCATGTAATTTTTCCATCCTTCATGACCACGATAAACATAAACTTCTTCTTTGTGCGGAGTTCCTTTATACAATTTTTCTAAATCAGGCATAATCCTACTCAAACTTTCTTCTTTCTCCTGAATAAATTCCATTAATTTTCTCGGATCTACAGCCTGATATCTATTTTCATTACTTTGTAAAATCTCAAAAACCAAACCTTTTTCAATAAGTCTATGCAAAGAATCATAAACATTTCTTCGATGGACTTTTGACTTAACTGAAATATTACCTACTGAAGATTCCCCTTCTTTAAGTAAAGTTTCATATATTTTCGCCTCATTCATAGCCAGTCCAAGTTGTTGAAAAATATCAGTATACATAATTAAATTTTAAATTATGGTGGCAAATATCACCATATGGTGATATTTGCCATCTATCAATTATAATATAAGATGCAATTGTTTTTGTCAAAAATTATTATTCTATTTTTTCTAATCTATGCAAAAAACCTGCAAAAAATGTTCTCAAAATTTCGAAATCACTGATGATGATTTAAAATTTTATGAAAAAGTTTCACCAATTTTTGAAGGGAAAAAGTATTTAATTCCAGCGCCGAAATTGTGTCCAGAGTGCAGACTTCAAAGAAAACTTATTTTTAGAAATGAGAGAACTTTATACAAAAGAAAATGTGATTTAAGTGGAAAAGAAATAGTATCAGTATATAATCCAGAAATAAAAATTAAAGTTTTTGATAATGATACTTGGTATAGCGATAAATGGTCTGCTTTGGATTATTCAATGGAAATAGATTTATCAAAAAGTTTTTTTGAGCAATTTAAAATTTTATATCAAAAAGTACCAAGAATCAGTTTGATGAATCAAGCATCCGAAAACAGTGAATATGCAAATTATGCGTATAGGAACAAAAACTGTTATATGATTTTTGGAAGTCATTATAACGAAGATAGTTTTTATGGATCTTACAATTGGAAAACAAAAAATTGTTTAGATTGTTTAGAAGTTTTAGAAAGTGAACTTATTTATGAAGGCAATTATTGTAGTGAATGTTATGACTCTAGATATATTCAATATTGTTTTAATTCAAACAATTGTTATTTTTGTTATGATTTAATTGGATGTAAAAATTGTATTTTTTCAAGTAATTTAAGAAATAAAGAATATTATATTTTCAATAAAAAATCTTCAAAAGAAGAATATCTAAATTTTTTCCATAAAATTAATTTTGGCAGTTACACAGAAACAAAAAATAATTTATCTAAATTTCAAGAATTAATAAAAAATTCAATTCATCGAGCTTATTTTCAAAAAAATTGTGAAAATTCATTTGGCGATGACATGCAGAATTCAAAAAACTTATATTATAGCTTTAGCACAAAAAATGCTGAAGATTGCAGATATATTTATGGTTCAGGAACAAATATGAAAGACTGCATTGATTGTGCCTATATCGGTTATGATCTTTGTGAATCGATATGCGAATGTATTGGAAATTCCGGTAATACTTCGTGTATGTGTTTAAATGCCTGTTGGCACAATCATAATATTTATTATTGTGAACAATGTTTTGGATGCAATGATTGTTTCGGATGTATTGGTTTAAAAAATAAAAAATATTGCATTTTAAATAAACAATATACAAAAGAAGAATATTCAAATTTTGTATCAAAAATTATAAACTCAATGATCCAAGATGAATTATGGGGTTTATTTTTTGATCCGTTAATATCTTTATTGGGTTATAACGAAACTATTGCACAAGATTATTTTCCATTAACAAAATTCGCTGTAAGGAATGCAGATCTGCATTCCCTACAGCGATTCAATTGGTCTGACTATGAACCGGAATTTCCTCATGTTGAAAAAATAATTCCAGCAAATCTTTTACCAGATTCTATTTCCGATATTCCTGACGATATTTTAAATTGGGCGATTTTACCCGTAGATATGCCCTGCCAGGGCATATCTACGAATCGCCCATTTAAAATAATCAAACCCGAATTAGAATTTTATCGCAAAATGAATTTACCAATCCCGCATTTACATCCAGATGAAAGGCATAAAAAGAGAATGGGATTACGAAATCCAAGAAAATTATGGAAAAGGAATTGTATGAAGTGTAATGATGAAATTCAAACTACATACTCGCCTGATCGAAGTGAAATAGTGTATTGCGAGAAATGTTTTCTTAAATCAGTTTATTGATCTTCATTATATTGAAATAAAGCAAAATCAAACACTGGCAAAAAATCTCCAGGCTTGTATTTCGCATCTAAACTTTGCTTCACCTTATCGCCAAACCCGTCCGCCTGCACCAAAACTGTACTGCAAGCAAATTCCTGTTCTAATCCTTTAACTCTAAATTTAATCTTATTACACTCAGGATCATCACAAAATCCTGATTGTAAACCTAAATCTATAATATTTTCTAAAACCAAATAATTACTTTCATGCTCAATTAAAAATGTTTTGATTGAATAATTATTATGAAAAACATATTGAGTACTTTCATTAATAGGATAAGACTTCGGCTGATAATACTTTGCGGTTGTATAAGCATCTCCAAATGTACCAAATGATGAAGGAGTTTCTGCGGAAATTTTACTTGTTTGCATTGGTACATAATCTTGAATTGATTCTGAAATATTGCCAGCCGCTGTGTTTTTCATGCCAATAACGCTCCATTTAATCACATCGCCGCTTGTAGGCATAAACTGCTCCTCGTCAACTTTTCTATCCACATAAAATTCAACAACGAAATCCGTAACATCAATCTGTTCATTTTTTTCATTGCCAACAAATAAAGGCGTTCGAAAAGATTCTTGTACAGAGAGAGCATACCACCCATCTTTACTATCCTGTTCGCATGGTAAAACAGAACTCTTGGCAGATATATTAAACGCATAATCAATATTTAAATCTGAATTTAAATCAATACTTTCTAAAGCTTCATAGCCAGGTAACGAGTTCTTTGTATTCAAAAATGCTTTTTCTATACCCGCTTTCGCTGAATAATAAGCTTGAATTGCTTCTTTAATTTCATATTGTGATTTCAATTGACGCAACACAACTTGATTAAGCGTTACAGCTAATATCAGCAAAACCGATCCAAGTATAACGGAAACTAAAAGCGCATTAGCAGATTTTTGAAATTTTAAATTCATAACAATTTAATAGTTTAACAATTTACCTTAAAGTAACGGTTGTTTTTATAGGAATAGAAATTTTGGTTCTAACTTGTCCTTTACTTTCGAAAATCATTTTTACTGTTACTTGTGGCTGATACTGCAAATTCATAAATGAAACAAATGGATCTTTATTTGGAGTAATATAAAATTTTCCTTCAGTAACAACAACGTTAGCTGAAGTCAAATCTTTAAATCCAAGCGGTTCCGCATCTATATTTTCAAATCCATCATCAGCTACAAATTGCTCATTAATCCATGTTTGTTTTAAAATTTGTGCTTTATTTTCTTTAATTCTAAAAATCGTGCGTTTATCTTTCTCAGGAGATAATAAAACTAAATATGAACTTTTCAAAATCCCATCCTCCAAACCTTCATCGCTTTCTCCATCAATGTAATTACAAACAAAATCAGTATTTATGTCTCCTGAATAACAATCATAATCAATCAAAGAAACTCTAGCTGAATTCACAATATTATCTATAACTTCAACGACTTCAGCATTTACATTTTTTGCTACCTGTGTGTCCCGAATCATCCGAGTAATAAAAAGATAACTTGAACTCATAACTGCTATAAAAACAGAAAATATAGTGATTGCTACGGTGAGTTCAATCAAAGTAAATGCGTTTTGCCGAATTTTATTTTTAAAGTTCATAACCATTTAATAATTTAATTTCTCCAATCAGTTAAGGTAGTAAATAATTTAACTTCTTTTTTAGCTTTATTTTTTTCTAACCAGGAAACATTACTTTCAACATAGATTTCATCTTCAGAAATTGCTTTTATAAATATATATCTATCAAAAATACTATCTTCCTCTTTTAATTCATTTTCCGTTAAAAGATCTAAATCAACTTGTTTAACTTGCCATGGTCCATTTTGCTCATCCACAAAATCATTTGCGGAAATCACAAAATATTGACCATTAACATCTACCTTTTCAAAAGTTTTGCCCCAAAATTTACCTTCATTACCCAACCAATAATAATTATTAAGAACATTGCTATCACGAATTTCACGCACGGCTTCAAGTCCTTCCTCCGCCAAATACATAGCTTGTAAATTAGAAGCATTACTCTGATTAATATCTACACTATGAATTGTTAAAGTCGTAATTGATAAAATTACACTAATTAAAACAGAAAGCGCGACCATCACTTCAATTAGCGTAAAAGCGCAACTTTTGGTACGTAATTTGCGCTTCGAAATATTATCTATAAAATTCAAAATTTAAAATTCAAAATTTAAAATTCTTTATATTATACACCTATTCGCCACTTAACTTCAATATCTTTCTGAATTTTTCCTGAAATACTGAATCCAGATGCTTTTTTATGTCCACCGCCGCCAAATATAGAACTCAATTTAGATAAATCCAGATCTTCTCTTTGTGTTCGTACTGAGGCTTTTATTTGAGAATCATCTTCGGTAAGAAGCAGACAAAATTTCGTTTCAGCAACTGTATTTAAATAATCAATCGCTCCATTAATATGTTCATTTGAAGCCCCGCATTCAAATAAATCATCTTTTGTGACTGCTGAAATAACGATATTCTTATCATTAATTCGCGCTCGATTAAAAATAAGCCCCCACAATTTCAATTGTTCAAAAGATTTTGTTTTATAAAGATTTTTAATAATCGAGCTAAAATCAGCGCCTTTTTCTAATAATTCAGCCGCAATATTTAAATTATTTTCTGTAGTATTAGAATGCATAAATCTTCCCGTATCATAATAAATTCCCGCCAAAAGAGCTGTTGCCTGCTTGAAATCAATTTCAAAATCGCAAAAATTAAAGAAATAATATAAAAGTTCACAAGTAGCCGCGCATTTTGTTTCCACAATATTAATATCACCAAAAAAATCATTGCTAGCATGATGATCAAAATTAATAAAAGTTTTTCCTGTTTTACGAAAACGAGCAATTTCAGGTTCAAATTCGATCTGACGCAAAGATCCACAATCAACAGTGATAAGCAAATCGAAATCAAGCGAATTAAATTTCTGCGCAAAAGTTTCTGTTCCTTTTAAAAACTTTAAATTGCTAGGGAGAGCGTCAGTACAAGCAGAAAAAACATTTTTCCCTATTTTTTTTAAAGCTGTTGCCAAAGCAATATTGGCGCCAACAGCATCGGCATCAGGACTTCGGTGCGATATCACTATAATATTTTGTGCAAAATCAATAAGTTTTTTTGCTTTCCCAAATTGCGTATTATTTACAAAATCTTCCATAGAAACGTATCAAAATAATTTAATATATACTCCTACGCTTTAATAATTTAAAATTGTATAATGCTACGTAGCTTTATAATATTATTTATTTATCTTATAAAATAATTGATTAAGCTTCGGAGCATATACTACTTAATTTTAAAATTTAAAAGCGGAGTAGTATAAGTGTTAAAGATTATAAGAGAAAAAATGAAAAGTAAAGATAAAATCCTAAATTCTCTTTAACAAAAAATTCATCGAAAATTCATTTTCGTTTCATGAAAAATTCAGAATCGAATGATATAAAGAGATATTAGATTGTAATTTTTTATCTTCAAGAAATGCCTCATTCCAAAATTACTATTCTCTCCATGCTCTGCTTCCTCTCAGGCGTGATCCTCGCCTCAAACTTTGATCAGAAATTTTTCTATTTACAAATTCTTTTCTTTATTCTTTGTCCTTTAACTTTTATCATCTGCTTTAAACTTAAAACTAAAATCTTTCTAATATTCTATATTTTTTTAATCCTCGGATCATTTTGCTTTAAATATTCCTTCCCAAATTTCAATGAAAATCATATTTCCTTTTACAATGGACAAAAAATAACTTTTCAAGGGAGAATCTGCAAAGAAGTTGACGCCAGACGTGATCAAACTAAATTAACTATCTGCGCTGAAAATTTTTTTCATAATCAAAAATATAAAAAACTAAAAGGATTAGTCTTGATTTCTATTCCCCGCTATCCAGAATATAGATATGGGGATATTTTAGAAATTTCTGGAGAACTTATTAAACCTGAAATTATTGAAGATTTCGCGTATGATAAATATTTAGCCAGATATAAAATTTATAGCGTTATTTACAGCCCTCAAATTAAGAATTTGCATAAAAATAAAGGCGATTTTTTCTATAAAAATATTTTTGAATTTAAAAAATATGTAGAAAATCGATTAAATCAACTTTTTCCAGAGCCTCATGCCTCTTTTGAAGCTGGACTGATTACTGGCTCTCGCAAAGGCATTCCTGATAATTTAATGCAAGATTTCAACACAACCGGACTCACTCACATCATTGCCATTTCTGGATACAATATCACTTTGGTCATAGTTTTAATTTCTGGACTTTTAAGTTTTCTCCATCGTAAAACACAAATCATCTGCTCATCCATCACGATAATAGTTTTCGTAATCTTTGTCGGAGCATCAGCCGCTGTAATCAGAGCTGGGATCATGGGAGTTATCGGTTTACTTGCCATTTGGTTTGGACGAAAATCTGTAATTGCCATCACTTTAATCTTCACCGCTTTTCTAATGACTTTACTTAATCCAAAAATTCTAGTTTACGATGTTGGCTTCCAGCTATCTTTTCTTGCCACAATCGGTCTTATTTATGCCTCGCCAAAATTAGGTAAAATTTTAAAACTTCCAAATATACTTGGCATTCGCGAATCATTTTTAATGACCATGTCAGCACAAGTAACAGCCGTGCCAATTATTTTATTAAATTTCGGTAGACTTTCACTAATTTCTCCACTCGCTAATATTTTAGTGGCGCCACTAATCCCTATTGCGATGATGTTCGGCGCTTTTGCCTTTCTCGGAAGCATTTTAAATTTCACACTTGGTAAAATTTTAAGTTTGCCAGCTTTTCTAAGTTTAGAATTAATGATGAAATTCACCCACTTTTGCGCTCAAATTCCATATGCATCAATAAATGTTCCATGGGTAAATGAAATTATTTTAGTAATTTATTACGCCGGACTTTGTTTTTGGTTATTTAAGGGAGAGAAAAATAATTAAAAAAACTCGATATAGTTTAAGGATTATGCTATTATGTTTAGATGAAACTAACAGAAATCTTACTATCAGTGGCAGAATTTTTAACAAAAGATCCTGAATTCTCTTTAGTAGAAAAAGGGCTTTTAATTGCTAAAGAAATGGAAGTTCGACAAAAAGTTATTGATGCTTTAAAAAATACAGGAAGAATAGGTTCAATATCTGCAACATTAATAAATAAAATTACTAAAACTATTATTTGGGAAATACATTATAGAACAGGATTGCTTGATAAAATTGATAATGCAGATCCTATTAAAGATTTAAAGGAATTTAGAGATAAATATAGCGTAGATGACAATGCAAATATTGTTTACATAGGTAGTGGTAATGATACATCTGTGCGTGCAGTTTTTCCAAACACAATGCATATAGATAAAAAAAGATATGAAAGAATGCCTAAAAAATTTAATTTTACACAAGCAGATGCAAAGAATTTGCCAAATGAGGATGCCTCAGTAGATATTATCATTTTTAAATATATGGATGACGCCACTTTAAAAGATCCTACTGTAATGAAAGAATTACAAAGAATTTTAAAAACAAATGGCAAAATGTTATTTTATTACAGTTATGATTTGTTTGCTGAATTACAGAATATTGATGCTATTTCCGATCAAAATAAACTTTTAAGATTGTTTATAAATTTATATAATCATGGATTTAAAATTACAAAATGTTTAACTCATGGGACAATAGTGGTTGAAAAAGGCTCAAATGATGATGAAAAGGAAAAATTTGAAAAGAAAATTAGTGAGAATACTCGAAAAATGTTCGAACTTATTAAATTATTAGATCCAAATGATGTAGCGCCATTATATATACCAGTAACTGTATTAGACGAACTTAATTTAATGCCGAAAGAAAAATTTGGAAATATGGATTTAGAAGGATGCGAATTCTTCTTAATATCTGTTAAATCTCAAATTCCAGATGATATTTATCCAATAATTGCAGATAATTTAAGAAAATTTTTCAATAGTAATATTGAAAAGGAAGAACCTTCTAGATTATCTAAAGTTTTTCAACGTTTAACAAAATAATAAAAAAAACACCCGCTTTCGCGGGTGTTTTCTCTTTAATCCAATTTCTAGCGACATCGGCATTATAGCCATTTATGCTAGTAATTTTTGTTTTGGATTTTTGTTTTCCCTAAATGACCAATTTAGAAATTTTCTTGCCTTATTTTGGATGAAGTTTAAAGTCTGTCCAAGGACTCCCCGTTGATATCCAGTTCTACACAGTGTTTTTTACAAAACGATTGCGGACTGAATCGAGAAAATTTTTTGCGGACAAAGATAGTCAATTCTTTATCCTATTCACAAAGCAGGAAAGAAATACAGACTATTAATTATCTACATTTCCTTACTGCCTTGAACCGAATTTTCAAAGATCTTTTTATCTACCAATGACTGCGCAGTCTGTAGAATTTTTTATTTTTATTTTGGAAAACTTTTATTTTTGAAGTTTTCATTTTAATTTACACTGCTAGTTTTTCTTCGTCAAATTTTTTCTCTTGCCAGAATGTATAAATATATTATAAAATAGATAATGTTCACTAAAAGTACCCAACCTTATGGAAACTTTAACTGCTACTGAAGCGGAAAAAATTAATAATGTATTAGGAGCACTAATAGCTAGAGATGGTTCTTATACGGATGGAATAGTTAATCCTGATGGTACTATAAATAGAAAAATGCATTATTCTGTAATACAAAAAACTCTTGATATCGATTTTGGAAACCCTGATCATGATGATGTTGTTGCTGGCGTTGTAACTTTTAGAGATTGTATAAGGTATATTTTAGAAGCATATGAAGACATTGAGCAAACAGCGTTCCTACAAATTATGCAGGCAGAGCAATATCTAGCAGATAATTCCAAGTTATATACTCCTATAGAATTTCAAGAATTTAGATTTGAAAAATATCTTAAAGAATATGATAGGGGCGGCATGACTATTCAAGAAGCTATAGATAATTGTGATCGAAAAGCCGCTTAATTTTTTTAAATTACCCAAGAATCCATTCACAATGGAAACTTCCATCTCTATCAATTCTCTCATACGTATGCGCTCCGAAATAATCACGCAAACCTTGAATAAAATTTGCTGGTAAATTTTCTCTAGTCATTGAATCGAAATATGATAAAGCAGTTGATAAACTTGGCGTAGGGACACTATTTTCTGCGCAAAAAGATACAATCTTACGCAAATCAGGAATAGATTTCTTCAAATCATCTTTAATTTTATTAATTTCAAATAAATGCTTGGTAGAGACGCATTGCAATGCGTCTCTACTAGGCGTATTTGAATACGCTTTATGTAAAAAATTTAAAATATCTGCTCTGATAATGCATCCTCCTTCCCAAATTCTTGAAATTTCAGATAAATTAATTTTCCAACCTTCCTCCTCTGCCGCAGTAGAAATCAAATCATATCCTTGAGCATACGAACTCAACATCCCTGCATATAAAGCATTTTCTAACTCTTTTATAAAATTATCTAATAATTGTAAATTTTTATTTTCAAATTTTTGTTCATAAATTTTGGCAATTTTAATCCTTTTCTCTTTTTGACTAGAAACAGTGCGAGCAAAAACCGCTTCTGTAATTGAAGATAAAGTTATTCCACGATCAAGAGCGTCTATTGCTGTCCATTTACCAGTACCTTTTTGAGCCGCTTGATCTAAAATCATATCAATTAAATATTTTCCAGAATCCAAATCATCTTTTTTATTTAAAACTACTTTGGAAATTTCAAATAAATATGATTTAAGTTTACCTTTATTATATTGTTCAAAAATTTTTCCAATTTCAGGAGCAGAAAGTTTATAAACCGATCTCAATAAATCATAAGCTTCAGCCATCATTTGCATCACACCATACTCAATTCCGTTATGAACCATTTTTACAAAGTGTCCAGCTCCATTATCACCAATATAGGCAACACACGGCTTACCTGAAAAATCTTTAGCGGCAATACTTTCAAAAATTCCCTTCAAACTTTTCCATGATTCAAAATCTCCTCCTGGCATCATACTTGGACCATTTAATGCCCCCTCCTCCCCTCCCGACACACCACAACCAATAAATTTCAAACCTTGAGCTTTTAAGAATTCAAATCTTTTCTGCGTATCTTTAAAATAAGAATTTCCACAATCAATAATAATATCTTCTTTTTCTAAAAGCGGTAATAAAGATTCAATCACCGCATCAACTGGCTTACCGGCTTTCACCATAATAATAATTTTTCTAGGTTTTTCTAAGCTCTCAACAAAAGCTTTCAAATCAAAAGCTCCAGTCAAATTCTTGCTACCATATTGATCCAAAAATTCCCGCGTTTTATCAATCGTCCGATTATAAACAGTAATTTTAAATTCATGATTAGCAATATTCCGAGCAAGATTTGCTCCCATCACCGCCAAACCAATAAGTCCAATATCAATTTTTTTCATATACGCAAGTTTATCAATAAATCCTTTCTTATACTCCTACGCTTTAATAATTTAAAATTGTATAATGCTACGTAGCTTTATAATATTGTTTATTCACATTATAAAATAAATAATTAAGCTTCGGAGCATATACTACTTAATTTTAAAATTTAAAAGCGAAGTAGTATAATTATTTCTCTGAATTAACTCTACCACACATTCAAATATTATCCAAAATCGAAACCCCCTCCATCTCCTTCGGCCTGGCAAGTTTCATCAATTTCAAAATTGTCGGCGCTATATCTTGCAATCCTTTTCCTTTTTTTAAAGATACGTTTTTAAATTTTTCAGAAATCAAAATACAAGGTACTTCATTCATTGAATGAGATGGCTTATCAGACCCATCAGGATATTTCATCTCTTCACAATTTCCATGATCAGCTGTAAGCAAAATCTCATACCCTTCTTTTTGCGCAATCGGAATTAATTTTTCTAAACATTTATCCAAAATCTTACAACAATCAACCACTTTTTCAAATTCACCTGAATGCCCGACTAAATCGCAATTCGCATAATTCAAAACAATAAAATCAAAATTTTCATCAAGCTTAGCAATAACTTTATCAGTTAACTCATACGCGCTCATCTCAGGTTTATCAGCATAACTCGGACATTTCGGCGAAGGGATTAATAATCTTTCTTCGTCTTTATACGGTTCTTTTATTTGTGAATTAAAGAAAAAAGTCACATGAGCATATTTCTCAGTCTCAGCCGCGCGCAATTGCCTCAGGCCTTTTTTCGATAAAAATTCTCCCAAATTATTCTTCACTTCCGACATCGGGAAAATTACTGGACAGATTTTTGAGTATGGACCAAAGCATATAAATTGTTTTGAATTTAAAAATTTTTCAGTTTCAGTAAACATAACCGTAATTTGCTTAGCTCTATCAGTTCGAAAATTGAAAAAAATTAAAGCATCTTCTTTCTTAACTAAACCATTTTTATTCAAAATCATTGGCTGAAGATAATAATCCGTTTCATCCCCTCTTTTATAAGCATTATCAATTGCTTTCAAAGGATCAACCTCTTCAAATCCTTTTCCTTTCACCATTAAATCAAAAGCTTTTTTAGTCCTTTCTAAATTATTATCTCTATCCATAGCATAAAATCTACCGACAATTGAAGCTATTTTACCTACACCCAACTGTTTTGTTTTATCTAAAATTTTTTGAATATATTCTTTAGCAGATCTTTCAGCCACATCCCGACCATCAGTAATACAATGGATCCAAACATTCTTCGTTATCGATTGCATTTTCAAAAATTCTAACAGCGCAAATAAATGATCAATATGGGCATGAACTCCCTCATCAGAAATCATACCAAAAAGATGAAGACTGCAATTATTTTTTTTCACAAATTTCACCATTTTCAAAAATTCTTTTTCAATAAAAAAGCTTTTTTCCCTAATTGATTTATTAATCATTGCCAAAGATTGAAAAACTTTTCTCCCAGCTCCAATTGTAAAATGTCCGACTTCACTATTCCCCATCACTCCTTCAGGCAAACCAACGGCTTCCCCAGTGCATCTCAGAAGCGTCCAAGGATATTTTTTTCTCAAATTTTTATAAAATCTCATATCAGCCTTAGCCTGAGCATTGCCAGGATCATGTAAATTCCCCTCTCCAAATCCATCTAAAATAACCAATAAAACTTTTGACATAAATTAAAAGTTTTTAATACGCAAGAACTATATATGACAAATATATTCCTGTACAGATGGGATGAAACAAACGAACCACGAATCACCTGCCCGACACAAATGTCATTCAGGCGGGCGAACCACGAATCTCCACCTCCCCCATCTCCTCCACCAACTTTTTATAAAGTCCAGTTGCTTTAAAAATTTGATCAACTGGCGTTTTCCATAAATCTAAATCCCTATCATCATACGAATACAAAACTTCATACATCTCAGGCAACATAGGATTCATAGCTTCTGATAAAGTCAATTTTTTTGATAAATTTACATATCGCTCAAAAGAAGTATCTTTATCACTCAAAATCATGTCAATCCCTCTGGCATTAATTAAATTATCATTAGAAGTTTTTAAATAAGATAAAACTAGTCCATCTCCGCCCAACTCTTTTGTTTGCACAGGATTTAATGCCTCGGCTTCTTCATTTTCTCCAACCTCTTTTAAAAATTTCTCCCAAGCATATTTAGTCATCGTCAGATCATTTACCTGACAAAATCCGCCTAAACATTTCATTCCGTAATATAAAGAAATAAGTAAATAACAAAGCATCATGCCTGGATAGATTTTTTTCTCTTTTAAAGCCTTGGAAATAATTTCAGGAGTATAATCAAAAATATAATTATTATCTTCTGAACAAAGTTTGCCATCTTTTAACATCAAACCTTGTCGATGAAATTTCTTTTCTTCAATCGCCCAAAACATATAAGTACCCCAATGATTTTCTAATGAAAAAGCTCCAGGGATTTTATTAAAAAATTTATATACCAATCCTTCATACTCTTTATTAAATAAAAGTTTATAAATCAAAGAATCAGGATTTTCTAAATGATATTTTTGCAAAAGTTCAGTTACTATCGTCTCAATTTCTAAATAAATAAGATCTGGAATTTTCTCCTTTTTTCCGGCGGACTTACTATTATGAAAAAGTGTCGGCCAAATTTTAAAATTAATTTTTGTAATTTGAGAATTTAAGTCTGGCGTTTCCAAAATATTTTTATTCTCAAAATACTCTTCAATATATTTCCTTACTGAATCTGCTAATTCCTGAGAAACTTCTTTATCTTTTACCTTTTGCATTAAAACATTTTTACCTTTCTCAATATCTTCTTTTGTAAATCCACGCAAAGCATACACCACTCCCATTTTTAATTTATCCGGCAAAAATGGAATACGAGTAAAATTACCTGATCCATTAATAGAACTGGTAAATTCTATCCCTCTTGGATAAACAGAAGCGTTATTAGCAGATACAGAAGCAAACGAAAAAACAATCAAATAATCTAAATCCTCACATCCATTACCAAAACAAGGTAAAGCTGAAATAATATTAGAATTAATCCAAAAAGGATTATTAATAATTGGTCCATGATGGTCAGCAGTTGATACTAAAGGTAATTTTTCTAATTGTTTTCTGGCTTTTTTAGCGGTCTGCTCTCCTAATCTGGCTTTCAAAAGTTTTTCCACTACCTCAAATAATTCATGTTTTCTCTTATCCAAAGATGGAGTTTTATTAACATCCAAAAAATCTAATGAATAATCATATAAAGTTTTTCCACCATGCTTAGTCATGATATCTTTGAGAATTGGCCGTCTTGACCAAATAGCATTTTTTAATTTTTCTAAAGATTCAAATATAGAGGGAGGCTCTTCGCATAATGCGTTTTGAGTTTGTAAACTCATATAATTTTATAAAATTTAGATCAAATTATATGTAAAAAACTAAAAAAGTCAATTTATTTTAAAAATTTTTTAAAATAAATAATAAAAAAATTCGCTCTACTAATTAATAATCCTTCAAAATATAAAAAAACTTTTGACTTCCGCTCTTCATTATTATAAAATACTTCGGCTTTGTATGCTTAAAGCATGAGGGTAAAGAAATTAGTTATGAGAAGACCTTCAAACATAAATAAAAGGTTTATTTTTTAAATTTCAAAAAACTCATGGCTAAAACAAGTGTTGCCTCTAAAAAAAATCTTAAAGAAACCTCATCATCTGAAGAAATATTTTCAAATATCAACGAGCGCGTAAGTTATTTAAAAGAAAAAAATATAGTTCCATTACCAAATTTAATTGAAGTTCAGTTAAATTCTTACAAATGGTTTTTAGACGAAGGAATCAAAGATTTACTTGATGAAGTCTCTCCAATCACGGATTTTTCTGGTAAAAAAATTGAACTTCATTTTTTAAGCCATAGCTTCGAACCGCCAAAATTTAATGCAAAAACCGCTTTAACAAAAAACACGACATTAGAAGGAGCTTTGAAAGCAAAAGTACAACTTATCAACAAAGAAACTGGTGAAATTAAAGAACAAGAAGTCTTTCTTGGTCCAGTTCCATACATGACAGAAAATGGAACTTTTATTATTAATGGAAATAAAAGAGTTGTTGTTAATCAAATAGTAAGATCACCTGGCGTTTTCTTTACAAGAAATCCCCTTTTCCCGAAACACTTTAATGCGAAAATTATTCCCTCAAGAGGATGTTGGATTGAAGTAGAATGTGATAAGAGAGGTATTATTTCAGCTAAAATTGATAGAAAAAGAAAAATTCCAATCACTTCACTTTTAAAAGTTTTTGGCTATGAAAAAGAAGAAGAAATTTTAGATTTATTTAAAGATGTAGTAAAAGATGCAGAAGAAAATTACATTCTCAAAACCCTACAAAAAGACTCTGCCAAAACAGTTAACGAAGCTTTGATATCAGTTCACAAAAGAGTTCGTCCTGGAGATTTAGCTAACCCTGAAAATGCTCGTGTACTTATCGAGTCAATGTTTTTTGATTCTAAAAAATATGACCTTGGTAAAGTTGCTCGTTATAAAATAAATAAAAGATTACATTTAGACACTCCAAACACAAAAAAATACCACACCTTTCAAGTAAAAGATTTTATAGAAGTACTATGCGAATTAATAAGATTGAATAATTCACAAGCTATGGGCGATGATATTGATCATCTTAATAATCGAAGAGTTAGATCTGTCGGCGAACTTATACAGCTTAAATTTAGAATTGGATTGGCTAGAACCATACGCATAATACAAGATAGAGCTACTTTGATTACCAACTTTTCTCAGGTAACCGCCAATCAACTGATTAACTGCCGACCGATTACTGCCGCGCTTAGGGAATTTTTCTCAAATTCACAATTATCTCAGTTTATGGACGAGACTAATCCACTCGCCGCACTTTCCCACAAAAGACGTTTATCAGCAATGGGCCCGGGCGGTCTTTCTAGAGAAAGAGCTTCGTTTGAAGTTAGAGATGTGCATCCAACTCATTATGGCAGGATTTGTCCGATCGAAACACCTGAAGGTCCAAATATCGGTCTTGTCAGCCACTTGGCTTGTTTTGCAAAAGTAAATGAATATGGCTTTATAGAAACGCCATATAGGAAAACCTGTAATTTTGTTAAAAATGATTTAAAAGAACTTATTGGCAGAGCAATTGATGAAACGATTGAACTTCCAAAAACTAAAAATCCACTAATTAAACAAGGTGAAATTATCACTGAAGCTCTCGCTAAAAAAATTACCCAATTAAAAGATAAAAAAACTATAAGTGTTAGAACGTATGTAACTAATGAATTTGAATATTACGATGCTGATGGCGAAATGAATTTAGTTATTGCTGAAGCGGGCATAGAACTAAATGAAAAAATGGAACTTATAGAGCATTTAATTCCAGCAAGACAAAATTTGGAACCTATTTCTCTTCCATATTCCAAAATAACACATATTGACGCTTCATCTATTCAAATTATTTCAATCGCTACAGCTTTAATCATTTTCATGGCTAATACAGACTCGACACGAGGAACTATGGGAACAAATATGGCAAGACAGGCTGTATCTCTTGTTCAGCCACATGCGCCAATAGTAGGCACTGGTATGGAAAGTGTAGTTGGAAAAAATTCTGAACAAACAATACATGCCAAAGAAAATGGTGTGGTGCTAGACATGGATGCGAATTCTATCACGGTACTTTATGATAATGGCGAAAAAATTACTTATGAACTTGAAATCTATGAACGATCTAACCAAGGAACATGTATACATCAAAGATTATCGCGCGGTTTAAAACCAGGCATAAAATTCAAAAAAGGCTCAATTCTTACAGATGGAGCTTCAACAGAAAAAGGTGAATTAGCCTTAGGTGCTAATCTTTTTGTAGCCTATATGTCATGGGAAGGATATAATTTTGAAGATGCAATTATCATATCTGATCGTTTAGTAAGAGATGGCATTTTGGATTCAATTCATATTGAAGACTATATTATAGATATTAGAGATACAAAACTTGGACCAGAAACAGTAACAAAAGACATTCCAAATGTCAGCGAAAACAAGCTAAGGGAATTAGGAGAAGATGGAGTCATAAGGATTGGCGCGACCGTACATCCAGGAGACATTTTGGTAGGAAAAATTACGCCTAAAGGCGAAACCGAATTATCAGCAGAAGAAAGACTTTTAAGAGCGATTTTTGGCGATAAAGCTAGAGACGTAAAAGATACTTCATTGCGACTTCCAGGCGGAACAATGGGAAAAGTAGTCAGAATACAAAGTTTTGATAGAAAAGAAGGAGATGATCTTGCTCCTGGCATTATAAGACAAATCAAAGTAAGCGTAGCCCAAAGAAGACAAATATCTAAAGGAGATAAATTGGCTGGTAGATATGGTAACAAAGGCGTAATTTCAGCAATTGTATCACAAGAAGATATGCCTTATTTACCTGATGGCAGTCCTGTAGATATTATCTTAAATCCTCTTGGCGTAACCAGTAGAATGAATATCGGTCAGACGCTAGAGACTCATTTGGGTTGGGCGGCAAAAAGATTAGGAGTCACTATTGCTACTCCTTCTATTAATGGGGTAATTACCGAAGAAATTAAAGAAATGCTTGAAAAAGCTGGTTTGGATGAAGATGGGAAAACTACCTTATATGATGGTCGAACAGGAGTAGCCTTTGATCATAGAATAACCGTGGGTTATAAAACAATACTCAAACTAAATCATCTTGTCGAAGATAAAATACATGCTAGATCTGTCGGTCCTTACTCACTTGTAACGCAACAACCGTTAGGAGGAAAAGCTCAATCTGGAGGTCAACGTTTTGGAGAAATGGAGGTGTGGGCTTTGGAAGCGTATGGTGCCGCACATATCTTACAGGAAATTTTAACTATTAAATCAGATGATGTTTCCGGTAGAACTAACGCTTATGAAGCGATTATCAAGGGAGAGGAGATCAAAGCTCCCGATGTGCCTGAAAGTTTCAATGTTTTGATAAAAGAATTACAAAGTTTAGGACTAAACGTCGAACTTTTAAATATAAACGATGAAGAGAAAAAACTGCTAAAAGAAAGTAATCTAGGAGAAGAAATCAGTATTTATGACGTTCAAGACAGTATTAAAGATGAAGAAGCTGAATATGATTTAGATAAAAACTCCGAAGAAGAAAAACTTGTTAAAACCGAAGAAAAAGAATCTATAGAAGAAGAGAAAGAAATTGAATTTGCGGGAGGAGGAGAAGAAAAAGAAGAATCTCTAAGCGACGTTGAAGATGTAGAAAAAGAGGATCTAAAAAATGATGTAAATGATATTATAGAAATAGAAGATCCTTCAGAAGAAGAATTAGCCGAAATTGACTCTGCTTTAAAAGAAATGTCTGAAGTTGATGATGACTCAAACGATCTACCTTAACTAAATAAAAAATTTTTGTCCAAAATTTAAAATTCAAAATTTACATATATGATCCAAAATTATTTTAATGCGGTTTCAATTTCTATTGCTTCTCCAGAACAAATACTTGCTTGGTCCCATGGAGAAGTAAAAAAACCTGAAACTATTAATTATAGGACTCAAAAAGCGGAAAGGGATGGTCTATTTTGTGAAAGGATTTTTGGTCCTACAAAAAATTATGAATGCTATTGCGGTAAATATAAACGTATCAGATACAAAGGTATAATATGTGAAAAATGCGGAGTGGAAGTGACTCATTCAAAAGTAAGAAGAGAAAGAATGGGCCATATCAAATTAGCAGTTCCAGTAACTCATATCTGGTTTTTACGATCTACTCCAAGCCGAGTCGGACTTCTGCTTAATTTACCGATAAGAACCATTGAACAAGTCGTATATTTCGCTTCATATATCGTAATAAGCGTGAATGAAGGCGCGAAACAAAAAGCTTTGAGCCAATTGGATGAAGAATTTAAAATGTATAAACAAAAAGCGCTCAAAGAATTAAAAGATAAAATTATAAAAATTAAGAATAATGCCACGGAAGATGTTGATAAAATAAAGACAGAAGTCGAAAAAGCCGAAAAAGAAACTGCTGTCTATCTTGAAGATTTGGAATCAAAGAAATTAACCGCCAAAGAAGAATTAAATATGTTAAAAGCAACAGCGGTTCTATCTGAATTTGATTTCAGGAATTTATCCATGAAATTCGGTCATGTTTTCAAGGCTGGTACTGGAGCTGAATCTATCAGGGAAATTATAAATTCAATTAATTTACATCAAAAATTAAATGAATTAAAAGAAGAACTGAAAAAAATTTCCAATCAAAAGAAAAAGAAAGTAATTAAACGAATAAAATTAATTGGAAGCTTATTAAAAGCCAATATTAAACCTGAATGGATGATTTTAACAGTTTTGCCAGTTATTCCGCCTGATCTCCGTCCAATGGTGCAACTTGATGGTGGACGATTCGCGGCTTCAGATTTAAATGATTTATATCGTCGTGTCATAAATAGAAACAACAGGTTAAAAAGATTGATTGCGATCGGCGCTCCAGAAGTTATTTGTCGAAATGAAAAACGTATGCTCCAAGAAGCAATAGATTGTTTATTATGCAATAGTAATAGAGGTGGTAAAACTGTATTTAATATTGGAAATAAAAGAAAACTAAGATCGCTGTCTGATATGCTAAAAGGCAAACAAGGGCGTTTCCGACAAAATTTGCTTGGCAAACGTGTCGATTATTCAGGACGTTCGGTTATCGTCGTTGGTCCGCAATTAAAACTGCATCAATGCGGTATCCCAAAGAAAATGGCCCTTGAATTATTTAAACCATTTGTAATTGGTTCTCTTATCAGAGATGGCTTTGCGCCAAATATGAAACAAGCAGAAAAAATAATTTCTGCGGAAAAATCAGAAGTTTGGGATGCTTTGCAAAATATTACACAGAAACATTACGTTCTCTTAAATCGTGCTCCAACGCTTCATAGACTCGGTATTCAAGCTTTTCAACCAATCCTAACTGAAGGAAGTGCTATCCAAATTCATCCTTTAGTTTGCGCCGCGTTTAACGCTGACTTTGATGGTGATCAAATGGCAGTGCATGTGCCTCTCTCAAGAGAAGCTCAAATTGAGGCCAGAGATATTATGCTCGCTTCAAAAAATCTTCTTAAACCATCTTCTGGAGTACCAACAACAACTCCTACTCAAGATATGGTACTTGGATGTTATTATCTTACAAAATTAAAAGAAAACGACAAAAAAGATTTTGTATTTGCTAATCTTAATGAAGCTATTACGGCCTATAGACATGGATATGTACATTTACAATCTCAGATAAGAGCGCGTGTTAATGGTGAAATCATTGAAACTTCTGTCGGTAGATTAATTTTTAACAGTTTCTTACCTGAAAAACTGCAATATCAAAATAAACCGATATTAAAAGAAAGTTTGAGAATACTTGTTTCAGAATGCTTTGAAAAACTTGGACAAGAAGAAACAGCAAAATTATGTGATAATTTAAAACATATTGGTTTCAAATTTGCTACCAAATCAGGATTGACATTCAGTATGTCAGATCTATTAGTTCCAAAAGAGAAACCTGGCATTATTCAAGAAGCGGAAAAAATAATTGATCAGATTAATGAACAATTTCAACTTGGATTAATGAATAATGATGAAAGATATCAACAAACGGTGCAGACTTGGTCAAGAATCAAATCAGCAATTTCTGACAAAATGGCCGAAGGATTCAAAAAAACTACTGAAAATGATATCCTTTTTCAAATTGAATCAGGTGCAAGAGGTAACTGGGGGCAAGTAACACAATTATGTGGAATGAAAGGATTGGTACTTAGTCCAAGCGGTAGAATTATTGAATTACCTATTAAAGAATCCCTAAAAGAAGGATTTAAGCCTTTATCAGTATTTATTGCGGCTCACGGAGGTAGAAAAGGAAAAGTTGATACTGCTTTAAAAACTGCTGAAGCTGGATATTTAACCAGACGTTTAGTTGATGCCGTGCAAGATGTCATTGTCAAAGCTAAAGATTGCGGATCAACATATCAACATACAATAACCAGAGGAATTAGCGAAAAAACTGGCGAGGCCTTTGAAAATAGAATTTTTGGCAGAGTTGTGTCAAAACCAATAGTTAATCCCAACACCGGAGAAATCATACTTGATATTGATCAAGAAATTGATATTAACGTAGTTAAACAAATTCAAGAATTAAAAATAAATGAAGTCGTAGTGCGTGCTATTTTTGCTTGCAATACCGAAAACGGAATCTGTCAAAAATGTTATGGTAAAAATTTAGGAACAAATGCTACCGTTGAACTTGGCGCCGCAGTCGGAATCTTAGCCGCGCAAAGCATTGGAGAACCGGGAACGCAATTAACTATGCGTACTTTTCACTCTGGTGGTGTGGCTGGATCAAAAGGTGAAGAAGACATTACACAAGGCTTAACAAGAGTAGAGGAACTTTTTGAAGCAAGATCACCAAAGAATCCAGCTGTTTTGAGTGAAGTCAGCGGAACTGTTATTGGGATCTTTCACAAAAAAAATCATACCGAAGTTCACGTTAAACCTGAAGTAGCGATAACTCATGCCTATCCATTAGAAACAAAAATGGAAATTAAAGTAAAAATAGGAGAACTTGTAAAAGAAAAACAAGTCCTAGCTAAATCCCCTTTCAAAAGAGTTTTAAGAACTATGATTGAGGGACGGGTAGCGGAAATTAATGATCATGAAATCAAAATAACTGAAAAAAATATTAATGATCAAATTTATACTATTCCAACTTCACGTACATTAATGGTCAAAAATAAAGACAATGTAACCGCAGGCACTGCATTATGCAGAGGCGCAATTGATTTAAGAGAATTATTAAGATTAAAAGGTCCTTATGAAGTACAAAAATATATCATAAAAGAAGTTCAAAATATATATGCTAATCAAGGACAAACTATTAATGATAAACATATTGAAATCGTAGTAACGCAAATGCTATCAAAATCAAGAGTAGTAGACTCCGGCGAAAGTAATTTCTTAATTGGTCAAGTGATAGAAAATAATACTTTAAAACATGCTAATAAAAAATTAGCGGAAGAGAAGAAAAAGAGTATGAAAGCTGAACAATTATTATTGGGACTAACTAGAATTTCTCTGCATACATCTAGTTGGCTCGCCGCCGCTTCATTCCAGGAAACTATTAGAGTACTTGTAGAAGCCGCTACCACAAAACGAGTTGATTTATTAAGCGGACTAAAAGAAAATGTAATTATTGGCCGACTTATCCCAGCAGGGAAAATTTTTCAAGATATGATGGCAAAAAAAGCCTTAATTTAAAAATTATAAATTGCATTTTGAAAAAATTTCACGTAAAATCCTCCTGCTTTAATAAAATTTAAAATTTAAAATTCATAAAGTGTCAACAATTAATCAGTTAATTCGAAATCCACGAAAGAAAAAAATACAACGTAAAGCCGCTCGCGCACTTAACTTTATTTATAACTCTTTAAAAGATAGAAAATTAGGGGTGTTTTGTCCTCAAAAAAGAGGTATTTGCATCCGTGTTTATACAACTACTCCAAAAAAACCTAATTCAGCTCTTCGTAAAGTTGCCCGCGTACGATTAACAAATGGAATGGAAGTTACTGCTTATATACCAGGTGAAGGTCATAACTTACAAGAACACTCTGTAGTTTTGATCCGCGGAGGCAGAGTTAAAGACTTGCCTGGCGTAAGATACCATATAATTCGCGGTGTACTCGACACTCAAGGTGTACAAAACAGGAAACAAGGTCGTTCGTTATATGGAGCTAAAAGACCTAAATCTTAAAATTTATTATAGTTTATAGTTTTAAAAAATATGTCAAAAAAAGATCTTCAACTAAAACAATTCAATTATACTTTCGGTGAAACGGAAGAAAAATTTATTAATTATATCATGCAAAGAGGTAAAAAATCTGTAGCAAGAAAAATTTTTACTGACTCGTTAGATATAATAAAAGATAAAAAAAAGAATTTAAATCCATTAGATTTATTTCATACCGCGATTGAAAACGCAAAACCTGCAATGGAAGTCCGTCCAAAGAGAGTAGGAGGATCAATTTATCAAGTGCCAAGAGAAGTCCCGCCAAAAAGACAAATCATGCTTGCGTTTAGATGGATATTAGAAGCCGCGAAAAATCGAGGTCATAGTGCTATGAACCAAAAATTAGCTGAAGAACTTATTCAGGCGGCTGATAAAACTGGTCCAGCTATCAAGAAAAAAGAAGATACGCATAGAATGGCACAAGCAAATAAAGCCTTTGCTCATTTTGCAAAATATTAATTTCTTGTATTTCGAAAATTAACTAGTTAATATGGATGAAATTTTTGGCGTACAACAAATCAGACTGAGGTGGATTTCATAATTAAAGATGAAAATTTATTTAAAGCTGTGGAAGTAAAATGGAATGGTGGAGCAAAACCAAAAAGTCTTGAAACTTTGAAAAAATATTATCCAGATATTCAAACTAGGGTTGTTAGGAGGGAGGAGGTGTTGGATAAAACTTAAAATTTTCTAGACAAAATATATACTTACGAGTATTATACTCATAAGTATACTTAACGTTAAAAATATGAAATTTGTTGCTAGGGATAATGAAATTAAGGTTTTAAATAAAAAATTACGAGAAAATAACTCGAATTTTTTTGTAATTTATGGCAAAAGAAGAGTTGGAAAAACTGAACTTGTTAAACAATTTATTAAAGATAAAAATGCTATTTATTATTTAGCAGATAAAAGATCAAGTTTTGAACAATTGCGTGATTTATCAAAAGTTTTTTCTGAAACATTTAATGATAAATTGCTTTTAAAGCGTGGATTTACTGAATGGCTTGATGTTTTTGAATATTTAAAAGAAAAAAAACTTAAAAATTTTATTTTTGTAATCGATGAATATCCTTATCTTGTTGAAATAGATAAATCAATGAGTTCGGTTTTTCAAAAAGCTTGGGATGAATATTTAAAAGACACGGGAATATTTTTGATAATTTTGGGGTCAAGCATGTCTATCATGGAGTCAGAAACTTTAAACTATAAATCACCACTTTATGGAAGAAGGACTGGACAAATTTTATTAAAAAATATGAGTTTTATGGAAAGTTGGAAATTTTTTCCAAAGATGAAGTTTGAAAGTTTTTTAAAAATATACACTGTCACAGGAGGCATGCCTGCTTATATTATGCAATTTGATGATAAGCTTACTTTTGAACAGAATTTAAAAGAAAAAATTTTTAATAAAAGTTCTTTTTTACATAATGAAATTGAATTTATTTTAAAAGAAGAGTTTAGAGAGCCCAAAAATTACCTTTCAATTTTAAGAGCAATTGCTTTTAGTAAAACAAAATTTAGCGAAATTGTAAGCGAAACTAATTTAGAAAAGAATATTTTATCTAAATATTTATCTGTACTTGAAAAGCTTCAAATTATAGAAAAAGAAACTCCTATACTTGAAATAAATCCTCTTAAATCAAAACGTGGAATTTATAAAATTTCTGATAATTTCTTTAAATTTTGGTTTAAATATATTTTGCCAAATAGAAGTGAGTTAGAACTTGATAATTATCAAAATGTTATAAAAAAAATTAATCAAGATTTTAATCTTTTGGAGTCGCAAGTTTATGAAAGAGTTTGCCATGAAATAATATTAAATTTTCAAAAAAAATTATTTGAATTTGAAAAAATAGGAAGGTATTGGGATAGCAAAATAGAAATTGATTTAATTGCGTTTAATTCTTCATCTAAACAGGTTTTATTTGGTGAGGCGAAATGGTCAAATCAAAAAGTGGATTCGAGTGTGTTCTTTAATTTAAAAGAAAAAGCTAAATCCATAAAATGGAATAATGATAAAAGAAAAGAATATTTTGCACTATTTAGCAAAACTGGCTTTGATAAAAAACTAATCGAACTATCAAAAAAAGAGAATTTGACTTTGGTATGCGGTAGCAAAATTGGGCTGACTTTGGGTTAGTTATTTGAGAAAATTGGGTTGACTTTAGGCTTAAATTTTTAATTTCTAATATTGATAAGTATTTGGAGTGGTTTGTTAACGATAAAAATTTTTAATAAAAGTGAAAGTCACAATTACAGTATTGGCATATAAAGTGTAAGCCTAACTGTCAAGATTTATAAAAATTAATCGAATTATCAAAAAAAGAAGATTTGATTTATTATGAATAATTCTTTAATTTAATCCAATCGTCAATACCAGGCAGTATAGTAACTTCTTTTTCTGTAGAGCGCTTAGAATCTAAATATCCATAAAAAGAAATTGAATCATTTTCTGCATCAATTATAAGAATTACACCTTCCATATAGCCTCCATCTTTTAGTTTGATTTTCACTCTTTCACCGTTAATAAAAGAACTCTTATCAGAATTTTGTGTAATAAGTTCTTCATGTGAAGTGTTGTCAATTAAAATTTCAAAAGCTTCTTTAGCTTTTTGTTTCATTTCCGAAACTGATACTTCTGTAATATGTGTCCACTCAATTACTTCTCTAAATTCTTTTTCAAATAATATAAAATCCTGCATCTTATCTAAAATAGATTGAGCATGTTCAGCTAAGATGATACCATTTTCTATAAGGATTCTTAAATTAAATTTAATATAGTTGTAATCAATTGATTTTGATTCTCCCGATAACCAACTTTTAATTGCTTCTCTAAAAAATTTACTAGCGATTCCAGTAGAGAATCTATTAGAATAAGGTAAAATATCTTCATAAGATAAGCCAAAATCATCTTTTAAATATGACATTTCTGTCATAAAATTACAAAAATATTCTTTACCAGATATAACATTATAAAATAAATCATCTGCTTTTGTTTTTATTTGAGGTAAAATATCTCTAGAAATAATCATTTTCCATTTTTCACTCCAAATTGTATGCCAATGATGTATAGGTGTAGATGCAAGTTGATTTAAAATAGATATCCTAGATTCATTAGTAGAAGTTTCAATTAATTCGTAAGCTAATTTAACATGTGCTACGATATATAATCGATATAATTCTGATTCCTTTTCATACATTTTATCAACATTTTTTAATGAGAAATTACTACTTTCAGAATCTTTTATTTTTTCTTTATATTCTTTTCTATATCCTTGCGTGTAATCATATAAAACTTTTGCGCCTCTTTCAGAAAGTATTTCTATTATTTGATCTGGATTCCAACCCTCTTTTAAATATGCTATTATTTCATCTTGCATTCGTGTTCTCATTTGATAGCTAATTTTTATTAAATCTTTATAAAAAACATGTATTAATTTAAAATCAGTTGTTTTAAACATCTTATTAGCTAATTCAATTCTTTTTTCTAATTGATCTTTTATGCCTAATGATTTATTTACTTGATGTCTATCTTCATGTGTTAAAATAGCTTTAAAGTTATTTAAATCAGATGTCGAATTATTACCTATCATAACCGAACCATTTAATTCAGGATATTTATTTTCTAATAACGAACCAAAGGCAGCTCCTCCAGAGCGTTCTGCCTGAACTGCTTTATTTAATTCATTAAAATCAGTAATATCTTTTAACGAATGATGACGAGCACGTACATAATCTTTCATATCCAAAAAATCAAAATAAATTGTAAAAGCTCCTCTAAACAATCTAACTTCCCCATCAGGCTTGAATCCAAATAATTTTTCGACTAGATCTTTTGGACTAATATTTGATGTATGTTCAAGAATTGCTCTTCGTTTTTCCATTAATTCATAAATACCTTGTTTTATTTTTCGTTTGATAGATTTAGGTAATTGATCTTGAACTTCTTTTGGAAAGCAATTTGATATTATTTCATCATAACTACTATCAGGATGTTTACGAAAGAATGAATCTATATCTTCTAAAACTTTTCCTGCAATTTGTGCTCTTTCACGAATTTTTTCATATAATTTTTGTTTTATAAGCTTGTTTTTTTCAGATCTTTTCTTGCACCTTCTAACTTCAGGTAATTTTCTAATTTCATAAATTTCATCATATAAATCAATTCTACCATATCCTTCAGTTTTTATATCTGCTTGTATTCTTACATCATCAATTGGAGAACTTTTTTTTGCAGGAGAACTTTCTTTTATTTCTTCATATCCTAATGTAGTTAAAAAATCAGCTAATTCTTTTTTGTTAATTGTTGCTTTAGCTTGAGAATCAGATATTGTTGTTTGTTGTTCAGTTTGTCGTAGTTTTGATTCTTGCGAAGTCTCTAGCGAGTCTCTTAATTCTTCATAAAAATCTTCTGATTTAGACCATAAATATAATCGAACTCTTGGTTTACTTGGATCAGATAACGATACATCAGTTATCTTTCCATCTTCATAAATTTCAACAGAAAAATTCGATTTTGATTTCAAAAAATCTGTTGGAAGCATACCAATCCCATCATAACTACCATTATCGTAAACCTCATCTAAAAGAATATGGATATCAACTTGCGTTGGTTGATTTTGCTCAATAGATTTAGTTATTGATTCTAGGCTGGACGATAAACATCCTCTCAAATTCCCTCCTGTTAAAATAACATTTGCGCTTTCCCCATCTTTAATAACTTCTCCCAAAATATCTTCTCCGATTTCACCACTACGATCTGTTATCTCCTGATATTTTCCCGATTTTTCATGTTGAGAGCCATTATTTGCAACTGAAACCCCCTCTTGATAGCTTATTCTTAATAATTGACGATTTATATTTGTTGGTAAATTATCATTTACTTTCTCAAGAACGCCTACAGATTCACCTTCCGCATGAGTTTCTATTACTAACACAGGACATTCAATAGTAAGAAGTTTTTCTATACTATTTCTTTCTTCAAATATAGATAATCTAGCTTGTTTATTTCTTTCTGAAATTAATCGGTTTTCTCGATCTTGCCTTGTTGTATGTTTAATCTTATCTAAAGATGCTTTCCCTCCGTGGATATTCCTTATGAAATAATTTTCATCGTAACTACTAAGCTTGCCACTTAAAATATCGTCAATTATTTTTTGTTTTATTATTGGAGGAAATGGCCGTTGTCTTGTTCTTTTAACCCTCCCAGAAACATATTTTATATCAAAATCATGGTTTAACTTAAAATCTTCCAGAACAGATAGAACTCGTACTATATTTTCCTTAGAATACTTAACCTTATCTGTTTTATGTAAATTTGATAATAAATTTAAGGTATTTAAATCTACATTTTTCAAATATTTTTCTCTTTCAAACGCTTTATTCCCATCATAAGACTCATTAGATCTATCTATTCTATCTTCAATAATATCTCGCTGTTTAGAAACATTTTCTCCTTGTCTTCTAGCTCTCGCCTCTATTCTGTCTTTTACTTGATCTCTAATAGCAAATAGTTTTCTGTTTGCAGGTTCAAACTTAACTGTTAAATTTAAATAATCTTTAATTGTCTCAGTAACTTTTTTCATTTTTTGTTTAATTTCCTCTCTTCTCTTCGCATCCGCTTTCATGAATCCAATACCTAAATTCTTTGCAATTCCATTCCCTAATTTCAAAAGAGCCATGGTTTTGGCATTATCAAGGCTCATTTTTGCAAAATCTTCCATAGTAGGTAATTCACGATTTCCTACTACAAATTCACCAGTTGAGAAAATTTCAAAAGTGGCATATTCAGCTAATAATTCTACTGGTTTTTTGTTTTCTGCCGCTAATTTGCTAATGTGTTGGCTGGATTTAATAGCATTTTCTTTTAAATATTTAGTTAAATCTTCAGCTGTTCTAACATTTGCCGCTGATCCATTTGGTATTTTTCCTCTTCTCAAAAGAGTATTCTCTACTTCTTTAGCAGTAGCCATCATCTCTTCTTGAGTCATTTTTTGTTCTAAAATTTTTGCGGTAATCTGTTCTGTTGTTGCCTCTAATAAATTTAAACGAGTTAAAGCTTTGGCAATTTTATCTCCAGCTTTGAACGCTCCAAACATTACAATATTAGTTGCAAATTCAGTCCCCCAGCCTCGCAGTCCACCTTCAGTTAATGTTTCATGTGCTGAACTTAAGCCAGCTCTAATACCTCTGTCAGTACTATCAACTAAAAGTCCGACACCAGCATTTCCAACTCTTGTTGCAACAGTGAACATCCCAGCTTCAGCAACTAAAGCTACATACCAAGGAGCCGCCATGCCTCCAGTAACAGCTCCAATAGCTATTCCTGATCCGATTATAACTATCCAGTGGCCAGCTTCTTTATAAAATTCTGGATCTTCTAATTTTGAAACTCTGGAAATATCATAACCTTGTTTTACATTTCTGATATCAAATTTGATACCAGTAATTGGACTTCGAAAATATGGATAAGTCGGATCATTTGGCTTTTCACTAAATTTTCTAAAATTTCCTGTTTTTATTACCGAATTAAACCATTTAATGTCATAAGCAATATACATACTTTTTTGTTGCTCCAATGTCCGTTTTTTCTCCGCAATTTTTGCCCTATCAAAATTATTATTTACCGCCAAATTCTCATCAGTTCTTCCTCTTCCAGCCGATGATAATAATTGCAAATCGCATGTCCCTAATTCTTCCAAAATTTTATTAAATGGTCTTTGTCTTAATTGATTAATTTCATTTAGATTAAAAGTTGTATCAGAAGCGCCAAGATTTTTGTTATAATTTTTAGTATACAAATTCGTTCCTTCACGAATTGCTTTTGCATTAGCTGGATTTATTGATTGAAGAGCTTGAATTGAGTTTGTATCATTTGTTGAATGATAAAAAAGAACTCTTTGTTTTATTAAAACTGTTAAAAGTTGAGGATTTCCTTTATTTCTTTCGGCAAAATTGGCAAATCCTTCCTGTGATAATTTGATACATAATTGGCAGAGCGGATGTTTTTTCCCTAAAATAAAATAAAAATTATTTAAAATTTCAGATAAGGAATTGAAAAAATTTATTTGTAGTAAATTCCTAGCTTCTTCCTCTTTTCCAACAAAAAGTTCAGTACTTTTGTTCCAATTTCTTCTTTTCCCAGTAAAAGTTTCTGCTAAAATTAATAAATTATTTAAATTTTGTTGATTATTAGGATTTGAACAGCAATTTACTAAAACATTTCCAGTTTTTTCATTTTCTTTATCTAAAGCCGAATGAAATTCAGCCACTTTTCTTTCTTTATAATTTGTTAAAAATGCTGTTAAATTTTTGAAATATTTATCGATTAAAGAATCATATAATTTATCATTAATAACTTTTAAATTCAAAAAAGCTTTTTTGTTTTGATCTAATTCACTCATGCCTTGTTGTAATAAAATTTGTTCGTCAGGTAATCCTTTTAAACTATTTTTAAAAAAGTTTCTTACATGTTCATCTCCACTTTCAATTGCTTCTTCAAAATCTGTTTTATCCCATTCCTCAGATTCATTTCTCTCAGATGTTTCGTCTTCTTTATGCGATAAAATGTCATTAGCTTGATTGCCTTCGTCTTTTTTGGCTTCAGTCTTAATTTGTTCCATTAAACCCTGAAAGGAAAGAGGTCCATGGAAAAAGATAAAACTATGAATATTTTCTAAAAATTTAAACATTTTCTAACTTTTTTAAAATATTTTCAGCTTCATTTTCATCAAGTGCTTTTTGTTTTGCCCTTGATTCTGTAATGACTTTATTTACTATTTCTTGAGTAGATTTGTTAAAATTTGAAACTATCTCTTTACCTTTATTTCTTAATTTCTCAAAATCTTTTTGCTCCTGAACTAAAGTTCCATAAAGTTTCTTTTGCTCTTCCAAAGACATTGCCTTAACTTTTTCAATATATTCTTCCATCTCTTTTTCATTGAATTTAGCTTTCAAAGACCTTGAACTCCGAATCATTTGAATCAAATCTATTTTTGCTGTCTGAATTTTTGCTAAAGTAGGCATTTAAAAAATTTTGAATTTTAAATTTTGAATTAACTAAAAGCTTCATATTCTTTATATTTTATCATAATTTTTGCTAAAGTTTAAGCAAATCGCCTTGCATTTTAATTAATTAACACCTACAATTCTGCCGCTTAAATTTTTATTCTTTATCCTTAAGTTTTATGTCTGATGATCTTCTAAAACTTCGAAATTTTGGTATCTGTGCTCATATAGATGCTGGCAAAACTACAACCACTGAACGTGTTCTTTTTTACACTGGAAAAAGCCATAAAATAGGAGAAGTTCATGATGGCGAAGCAACAATGGATTGGATGGAACAAGAAAAAGAGCGTGGTATTACTATCACTTCCGCCGCTACAACTTGTTTTTGGAAAGATTGCCAATTTAATATTATTGACACTCCAGGACACGTTGATTTTACCGTAGAAGTAGAACGCTCTATGCGCATTTTAGATGGTGGAGTCGTTGTTATCGATGCTTCACAAGGAGTAGAGCCACAGACTGAAACTGTCTGGAGGCAGGCTGAAAAATACTGCGTACCAAGAATAATATTTGTAAATAAAATGGATAAAGTAGGAGCTGATTTTGATTTTTCAATGGATTCTCTTTGCGAACGTGCAAGTAAAAATTGTGTAGCGATTCAATTACCTATAGGACAAGAAGACAAACTTGAAGGAGTAATAGATATTCTTACAATGAAAGCTTATAAATTTGAAGGAGATAAAGGGGAAAAAGTAATAGAAATTGAGATCCCATTAGATTTAAAATCTAAAGTTGAGACTCTACGTTCAAGATTAATCGAAAAAGTATCTGAAAATGATGATGCCTTAATGGAAAAATATTTAGAAGGAGTTGAACCATCTATGGAAGAAATTAAAAAAGGCATTAGAAAAGCTACTGTGGCCAATAAAATTTACCCAGTCTTAGCAGGTAGCTCGTTGAAAAACATAGGTGTTCAATTACTACTTGATGCGGTAATAGATTATTTACCTTCACCGCTTGACGTTCCTTCTATCAAGGGAACCACGTCTAACTCTCAAGAGGAAATTACCAGAGCGCCTGACTTTTCCGCACCTTTTTCAGCTTTAGCTTTCAAAATTGCTACTGATCCGTTTGTTGGTAAATTAGTATTTTTTAGAGTGTACTCAGGAACTTTGAACGCTGGAAGTTATATTCTAAATCCACGTAGCGGTAAAAAAGAAAGAATTGGCCGACTGATTCAAATGCATGCGAATTCAAGAGAAGAAATAAAAATGGTAAGGGCCGGCGACATTGCCGCAACTGTTGGTCTTAAAGATGTCATCACCGGAGATACTTTATGCGATGAAAAACAAGAAATAATACTTGAATCTATGCAATTCCCTGAACCAGTAATCCAAATCGCTATCGAACCAAAAACAAAAGCAGATCGAGATAAAATGGGACTTGCTTTACAAAAACTTGCTGAGGAAGATCCAACTTTCAGAATTAAAAGCGATGAAGAAACTGGACAAACTCTGATTTCAGGCATGGGTGAACTACATCTTGATATTATCGTCGATAGATTAAGACGAGAATTTAAAGTAGAAGCTAATATAGGCAAACCACAGGTTGCTTATCGCGAAACAATTCAAACTGAAATGGAGGCAGAAGAAAAATATGTTAAACAAACTGGTGGTCGCGGACAATATGGCCACGTTGTAATTAAACTGACCCCTCTTGAACGCGGTGCTGGTTATCAATTTGATAACAAAATAGTAGGAGGTAAAATTCCAAGAGAATATATTCCAGCTGTAGATAAAGGAATTCAAGAAGCTATGACCAGAGGTATAGTAGCTGGATATCCAGTAGTAGATTTAAAAATTGAATTATTTGATGGCTCATATCATGATGTTGATTCATCTGAATTAGCTTTCAAAATTGCTGGCTCACTTGCTTTTCAAAAAGGCGCTAAAGCCGCAAAACCCGTTCTACTTGAACCAATCATGGATGTAGAAGTTTGCACCCCTGACGATTTCTTTGGAGATGTGTTAGGAAATTTAAGTTCTAAACGTGGTCAAATAAAAGAAAGCTTTGAAAGAGGCCAAGCAAAAGTTATTAAATCTGAAGTTCCTTTAGCAGAAATGTTTGGTTATGCAACTGAACTTAGGTCAATGACCCAAGGAAGAGCTGGATATTCAATGGAATTTTCTCGTTATGAAAAAGTACCAAATAATATTGGTGAAAAAATTATTTCCGAAAAAGGTTTAAAGAAAGAATAAACTTACTACGCAATAAATCTAACAAAAAAATTCCTTGCAAACGTAACTTATTTACCTTAAAATCATTTGGCATTTGAAAACTTACCTTTAAGTTTTCAATCAAAAACCCTTTTAAAATCCTAACTTTAAATACTATGGCAGGCGTATATGATAGAAGTAAACCACATATTAATGTTGGTACTATAGGCCACGTGGATCATGGCAAGACAACTTTAACAGCCGCAATCACAACAGTTGCCGCTACCAAATTCGGTGGTGCTTCTAATAAAGCGGTAAAATTTGATGAAATTGATAACGCTCCTGAAGAAAGAGAACGCGGTATTACAATTGCAACTTCTCACCAAGAATATGAAACCGACAAAAGACATTATGCTCACGTAGATTGTCCAGGACATGCTGATTATGTAAAAAATATGATTACTGGCGCCGCTCAAATGGATGGAGCTATTCTTGTAGTGTCTGCAACAGACGGTCCGATGCCTCAAACTCGTGAACATATCTTGCTTGCTAGGCAGGTTAACGTTCCTTCTGTAATCGTATTTTTAAACAAATGCGATATGGTAGATGATCCAGAGATGCTTGATCTTGTTGAAATGGAAATTCGTGAACTTCTTAATAAATATGAATTCCCTGGTAATGAAACTCCTATTATCAGAGGTTCTGCTTTAAAGGCCTTAGAAAATCCATCTGGACCAGATGCTGAACCTATTGTTGAATTATTAAAAAAATTAGACGAATATATCCCACAACCAAAAAGAGAATTGGATAAACCATTCTTAATGCCAGTTGAAGATGTTTTCTCAATTAAAGGTAGAGGTACTGTAGCTACCGGTCGTATTGAACAAGGTATTGTAAAAACCGGCGAAGAAATAGAGATTGTCGGTATCAAAGAAACGAAAAAATACACTGTTACTGGTGTTGAAATGTTTCATAAAACTCTTAACGAAGGTCAAGCTGGAGATAATGCTGGAATTTTGTTACGTGGCGTAGAAAGAACCGACATTGAACGTGGTCAAGTTCTTGCTAAACCAGGATCAATCACTCCTCACGCGAAATTTGAAGCTCAAGTTTACATTCTATCCAAAGAAGAAGGTGGAAGACATACTCCATTTTTTGCTGGCTACAAACCTCAATTTTATATCAGAACAACTGATGTTACTGGTTCTATTAAGCTTCCTGACGGTGTTGAAATGGTAATGCCTGGAGACGATATTAAAATGACTGTTGAATTAGGTTGCAAAATTGCTATGGACGAAGGATTAAGATTTGCGATCCGTGAAGGAGGCAAAACTGTAGGTGCTGGCGTTGTTATTAAAATTATAGAATAATTTAAATTAAAAAATGACTCATCAATGTATTCGTATTCGAATTAAAGCATTTGATAATAAAGTAATTGATAATGCTTGCGCAACAATTATTGATATTATTCAAAAGAATGGTTCGATTTATGTTGGTCCTGTTCCTATGCCGACAAGAATAAAAAAGTTTTGTGTTAACAAATCAACTTTTGTTAACAGCAGAGCGAAAGAACAATTTGAAATGAGAACGCACAATAGATTGATCGATATTATTCAATGCACGCCAAAGACAATTGAAGCCTTAAGTGGAATTGATTTGCCAGCTGGTGTAGATCTTGAAATTAAAATGCTTAGTTCAAAAGAATAAAAAAATATTGACTTTATTAAAGTCATGTCTTAAAATTACGCCGCTTTAAAACTTTAAATATTTTGTCAGCGGTAAAAGCTGTTTACATAAGTTAGAAAAGTAAATTAGGTTCCTAATTCTAAATTAGGATTTTAAATCCAAAATTTACTGACTAAATTTAGTCCCTAACCTCTATTATAATGTCCGGATTAATGGGCTCAAAAATCGGTATGACTAGAATCCTGAAAGCTGATGGAATTGCAGTTCCTGTGAGTGTAATTAGAACAGGACCCAATCAAATTCTACACAAAAAAACTGCGGAAAAGGATGGCTATCTTGCTTTAGTGCTTGGATTTGAGCCTCTAAAAACTCCTAAAAAAACTAAAAAATATCGATATATCAAGGAATTTTCTATCAATAGCGAGGAATTTGATCAGTTTGAGAAAGGTAGTGCAGTTGATCTTAATATTTTTAAAGAAGGGGAAAAAATTACCTTATCTTCCGTGTCAAAAGGAAAAGGCTTTGCTGGTGTAATGAAAAAATGGAATTTCAGCGGCGGTCCAGCAACGCATGGTTGTACTCGACATAGAGGCCCCGGTTCTATTGGCGCTCGTGCTAAACCCGGTAGAATAGAAAAAGGTAAGAAATTACCAGGCCGACTTGGAAATGAAAAAGTTACTATAAAAAGTGAAATTGTTATGATTAATCAAGAAAAAGGTTTAATTGCTGTCAAGGGAGCTGTTCCTGGCGCTAAAAACAGCCTAGTAATTTTAAAAAAATCCTAAAACTAAAAATTTAAAATTTAACATTCAAAATTCATTAAAATGTCTTCGATAAATTTATATACACAATCCGGTGAGAAAAAAGGAGAAATAGAAGTAAATGATGAAATTTTTAACGTCAAAAATGCTAATCATATGTTAATCCATAGCGCTTTAATAAGGCAGGGGTCTAATGCGAGACATAATATTGCGCATACAAAAACTAGAGGAGAAGTACGTGGTGGAGGCGCTAAATCAAGACCGCAAAAAGGTAGTGGTCGTTCAAGACAAGGTGGCATAAGAAATATTCATATGCGTGGTGGTGGCGTATGTTTCGGTCCTCGAAATAATAGAAATTTCTTCCTTATGATGCCTAAGAAGCAAAGAAGGAAAGCGTTATTTTCCACTTTAACTTTGAAACAAAAAGACGGTCAAGTTTCCGCTTTAGAATCTTTCGATAGCCAGGAAATTAAAACGAAAATATTTGTAGCGATGCTTGATAAGTTACCTTTATCTGGTAAATTATTGATTGCAATACCTGAAAAAAATAAAATATTTGAACTTTGTGCTAGAAATATTCCAAATGTAAAAGTTATTTTGGTTCAGAATTTAAATATAAAAGATGTTCTTGAGTACGATAATGTGTTGTTTTTGAAAGAAGCATTAACAAAAGCAGAAGAAATTTTTCTAAGCAAAAAAACAAAAACAGATAATAAAATTGTTAAAGCAAAATAATCAATTAATAATTAATAATTAAAAAAGTGTACGAATTAATTAAAAAAGCGGTAATAACAGAAAAAAGTTCTGAAAAAAATGATAAAGGCGTATATGTATTTATGGTTTCTGCAGACGCAAATAAAATTGAAATTAAAAAAACAATAAAAGCAATATATAATGCGGATGTGAAAAGTGTAAATATTGTAAAAATGCCTCGAAAAACTCGCCTTGGAAGAAAAAGACTACCAGTAACGAAACGCAGTCAATATAAAAAAGCTATTATAACCTTAAAAAACAATAAAACAATTGATATTAATGTCTTCGCTAAAGAAGAAAAAACAAAAAAGTGATTAATAATTAATAATTAATAATTAAAAAAGTGTCTATTAAAAAATTCAAACCGATTACTCCAGGACGACGCAATATGACAGTAGCTGGATTTGAAGAAATTACGCAATCTAAACCGTATAAACCACTGACCGTATTTCTTAAAAATAACGCGGGAAGAGGTTCGTCTGGAAAAATTTCTGTTCGTCATCGAGGCGGAGGACATAAAAGATTATATAGAAAAATTGATTTTAAACACGATAAATTAAATATCAAAGCAAAGGTTGCGAGCATTGAATATGATCCAAATAGAAGTGCCTATATAATGCTTGTTAACTACAAAGATGGTGAGAAAAGATATCACTTAGCGCCTAATGGCATAAAAGTTGGTAGTGAAATAATAACAGCACCAAAAACAAAAATTGTTAAAGGAAATCGTTTAATGATTGGCAGTATTCCCCCTGGATTTAATGTTTTCAATATTGAGTTATTACCTGGAGTAGGAGGTTCTCTCGTACGATCAGCAGGAGCTTCTGCTCAAGTTGTTTCTACCGACTCAAGTAAATATGTTCAAATTAAATTACCTTCTGGTGAAATAAGAATGGTCTCAAAAGAATGTTATGCAACGATTGGAATTGTAAGTAATACAGAACATAATAATATTACTATTGGTAAGGCAGGCAGAACAAGATGGATGAGAAAAAGACCTGAAGTACGTGGTAAGGCAATGAATCCAGTTGATCATCCACATGGTGGTGGTGAAGGTGGCTGTTCTATTGGACTAAAATATCCAAAAACGCCATGGGGCAAACATGCTCTAGGTACAAAAACTCGAAGAAGAAAAGCTAGCGACAAAATGATTGTCAAAAGAAGAACTAAATAAATAATTCCAGCCCCCAGCCCGACAGTCTGGCGGGAAAGTTCTGGCAAGTAAAATTTAAAATCTAAAATTTTCACAGTGTCTAGAAGTTCAAAAAAAGGTCCATATATTGATTTGAAATTAAAGAAAAAAGTTGATGTACTGAATGCTTCAAGTCAAAAAAAAGTAATAAAAACCTGGTCTAGGGATTGCACAATTTATCCAGATATGATTGGTCATACTCTAGGAGTGCATAATGGCAGAAAATTTATACCAGTTTTTATTACTGATCAAATGATTGGTCATAAATTAGGAGAGTTCTCCGCGACAAGATTGTTTAAAGGACATGGAGGAAAATTAGCAAAAACGCAACAAAAATAATAATTTTTAAAATATTTTTATAAATGCAAGCTGTCTTAAAAAACGCACGGATCTCACCTATAAAAGCAAGAGTTATAGCAAAAATCATTCGAAAAAAATCAGCAGAAAAGGCTCTAATAATGCTTAAATTAATGCCAAAAAAATCTGCTAAATTACTGTATGAAGTATTACTTTCAGCAATAGCAAATGCGAAAAATAATTTTGGACAGGACGTGAAATTATTATATATTTCAAATGTACAAATAAATAAAGCAACTGTTTATAAGAGACATCTGCCTAGATCAAGAGGTAGAGTTGCTCCTATAAAGAAACAAACAAGCCATATTCGAATTGAAGTTGCTGTTAAAAAAGACGAGCAAAAAGAAAAAAATAAAAAGAAAAAAGAAGTGATATCAAAAAAGGAACAAAAATCCTAAAAATTTCTATTTTTTTCTTTTTACTTTCTACTTTTCATTAAATTTCATGGGACAAAAAGTCAATCCGAAAATAATTCGGATTAAAATTATTAACGATTGGAGTTCTAAATGGTTTGCTTCAAAGAAAAAATATATTGAATTTTTCCATAAAGATTTAAAAATTCGTGAGTTTTTATTTAAAATTTTTACTTATGGAACAATAGGAAAAATTGATATATTAAGACAATCAAATAAAGTTACTATTAATATTTTTACTTCAAAACCTGGATTAATTATAGGCAAAGCTGGGGGCGATCTTGAAGAATTAAAGATTAAATTAAAACAAAAATTTAATGCGGAATTTTCAATCAATGTAATGGAAATCAAAAATAGTTATTTATATGCGAAATTGATTGCAGAAAATATCGCTCATCAAATTGAAAGACGATTACCATATAGACGTGTTGTTAAAGCGGCTTTAGCTAAGGCAAAAGAAGAAGGCGTAAAAGGAATAAAGGTTGGAATTGGAGGAAGGCTTAATGGTGTAGAGATTGCTAGATCCGAAACTTTTCTTGATGGAACTATCCCTTTACATACTTTCAGAGCTGATATAGATTATAGCTCCGCTATTGCCAATACAAAATATGGAGTTATTGGAATAAAAGTTTGGATTTATAAAGGAGATGTGTTTAATAAAAAAGAAAACGCTCAAGAAGCGCATAAATAAAAAATATTATAATTTAATTTTCTATTGTGTTACAACCAAGTAGAACTAAATATCGAAAACAGCATCGCTATCGAGGCTCAGGCTTTAAAGGAAATACTAAAGGCGGTGCAAGTTTAAATTTTGGAGAATTTGGTTTAAAAGCACTTGAATGTAAAGAAATTAATTCAAGACAAATAGAATCAGCCAGAAGAGTTATTACTAGAACAGTTAAAAGAGGTGGTAAAATATGGATTCGAATTTTCCCTAACAAAGCGATAACAAAAAAAGCGGCGGAAGTGCCGATGGGATCAGGAAAAGGTTCTGTTGATCATTATGTTTTCACTGTTAAACCTGGTCGTATATTATTTGAAATGGCTGGAGTGAAAGAAACAGCGGCGGTAGATGCTCTGAAATTGGCCGCTTATAAACTTCCTATTAAATGTAAAGTTGTAAAAAATTAATAATAAATTTATGTTAACTTACGCTGAACTTCAAAACTCGGAAATTAAAGAATTAATGAATTTCTTAACAGAAAACAAACGTGAACTATTAAAATTAAGGCTTAGTGCTAAAAGCGGACAATTAAAGGCTAATCACAAAATTAAAAATATAAAAAAATATGTTGCCCAAATTTCTACTGCTTTAAATAGTAAAAAAATTAAATCAAATTAATATGCGTACCAAAAAAGGAATCGTATTGAGTAATAAGAATGACAAGACTATAACTGTTGTTGTTCATTCATATAGAACTCATCCAAAATATCAAAAAAGATACGGAGTTTCTAAAAAGTTTTACGCTCATGATCCTGACAATCAATATAAAGAAGGAGATGCGGTAGAAATTTATGAAACAAGACCTTTAAGTAAAACTAAAAGATGGACAGTTATAAAACCCGACACAACTAATATTAAATAATAATACTTAACTTTAATTACAAAAAATGATACAAAGTCGAACAATTCTAAATATTGCCGATAATACAGGTGCTAAAAAAGCTATGTGTATTAATGTTTTAGGAGGCACAAAGAAAAGATATGCTAGAATTGGCGAAATAATTATTGTGGCAATTAAGGAGGCCACTCCTAAAGGAAGCGTAAAAAAGAAATCCGTTCAAAGAGCCGTAGTTGTACGAGTAAAAAGTAAATTTCAACGCAAAGATGGATCTTATGTAAGATTTGACGAAAACGCGGCAATTATTATAGGTAAAGATGGACTTCCAAAAGGAACTCGCGTTTTCGGACCAATTGCTAGAGAATTAACTGAAAAAGGCTATCAAAAAATTATTAGCTTAGCGCCAGAAGTAGTTTAATTAATTTAAATTTTAAGTTCTAAATTTTCGAAATGAAAATAAAAGTTAACGATAACGTCTTAGTAATCACAGGAAAAGATAAAGGTAAAACTGGAAAAGTTACGCAAACAATAGAGAGTAAATCAAAAATTGTAGTGCAAGGAGTCAACATACGAAAAAAACATATTAAAAAAACACAACGTGAAGCTGGAAGAATAATTGAATTTGAAGCGCCTATACACGTTTCAAATGCGAAAGTGATCTGTCCTGAAACGAAAAAAGCAAGCAGAGTTGGATATACAATGCATGGAAAGAAAAAAATACGAATAGCTAAAAAATCAAAAGAAGCCTTAGATAAAAAAATTACTACTACTAAAAAATAATCCTTAAAAATTAAAAAAATAATGAAAGATTTCTTTACAAAGAACGTTATACCGCAACTTAAAAAAGAATTAAATATTAAAAATATATTTGCGGTACCTAAACTTACCAAGGTAGTTGTAAATATTGGTATCGGTAGCTATCTTACAAGAAAAAACAAGAAAGATTATGAAGATATTATTAAAGATTTAAAAATGATCACTGGGCAGTGTCCAGCAGTAAGAAAATCCCGTAAAGCTATTTCCAACTTCAAATTAAGACAAGGAATGCCAGTAGGACTAACTTGTACATTAAGAGGACAGCGCATGTATGATTTTACAAGCAAATTAATAAATATTGCCTTACCACGTATTAGAGACTTTCAAGGCTTACAAGTAAAAGCGTTTGATGGTCGTGGAAATTACAGTATTGGCATTAAAGAACATTCTATCTTCCCTGAGATTAATATTGAAAACGTTGTCGATATTCATGGACTGCAAATTAATATAAATACTAATGCCAAAACTGATTATGAAGCCTTTTTATTATTAAAATATATGGGTTTCCCATTCAAAGATTCACTTCATCTAACTAATAACTAAATTTATTTAAATGGCTAGAAAAGCACTTATCTTAAAAACTGAAAACTTAAAAAAGAAACTAACAAAAGCTTTAAGTCAAAACAAAAAAATGCCTTTTCAAACAAGAGTGTATAATAGATGCAAATTGTGCAATCGAGGACACGGTTATATGAGAAAATTTGAAATTTGCAGAATTTGTTTTCGTCAGCTCGCCTCTGAAGGTTTAATTCCGGGCTTACAAAAATCTTCATGGTAATATTTAAAAAAAAATTATTTCTACTTTTTACTTTTTACTAAAATGTTAACAGATCCAATCGCAGATTTTCTTACCAGAATACGAAACGCTCAAAATGCAGGAAAGGCAAGCACATTTGCCCCAAATTCACGCATAAAAATTGCAATTGCTGAGGTCTTAAAAAATAATAAATATATTAGTGATTATAAAGTCCAAGATAAAAAAATTGAAATTTCTTTCAATAAAGAAAATATAAAATTAAATTTAAAAAGAGTAAGTAAACCTGGTCAAAGAATTTATGTTAATAACAAAAACATTCCAAAAGTTTTAAGTGGCATGGGAATAGCTTTGTTATCTACTTCTGAAGGTATTATGACTGGAAAAGAAGCTAAAAAGAAAAATTTAGGTGGAGAATTACTCTGCACTGTATACTAAAAAAATGTCCATAGGACAATAAAATTTATAATTTAAAATTTATAAAGTGTCACGAATAGGAAAAAAATCAATTTCTATACCAAAAGAAGTTACTGTTAGTAAAAGCGGATTAGAAGTCACGGTTAAAGGAGGAAAAGGTGAATTGAAATTTGGACTTCATAAAGATATTGAAGTGAAAATCTCTGATGACAAAATGACCTTGGAATGTAAATCTGAAGAACCGCTTGCTAAAGCAATGTATGGAACTACCAGAGCGATATTGCGAAATATGGTTGAAGGTGTTTCCAAAGGTTTTCAAAAATCATTAGAGATTCATGGAGTTGGCTATAAAGCCGCTTTAAAAGGTAAAATGTTAGTTTTGAATTTAGGATTTTCACATGAAGTTAATTTTTCAATTCCTGAAGATCTTGAAATCACTATGGACGAAAAACTTAAAAATATTATTCACATAAAAGGTATTGATAAACAAAAAATTGGCGAAGCCGCCGCTCAAATTCGTAAATTTCGTAAACCAGAGCCGTACAAAGGTAAAGGCATACGATATTTAGGAGAAAATATTTTACGTAAAGCTGGTAAATCAGCCGCTAAATAATAATTAATTAAAAGAAAAAATGACTAAAACTTATCCACATATTACAAGACGCAAGTTACGCTGTAACAAAATTAGATTTAAAATAAAAGGGACTAAAGATATGCCACGTTTGACTGTATTTAAAAGCAATTATGCAATTTATGCGCAGTTAATTGATGATGAAAGTAAAACTACTTTAGTTTCAATTTCTGATAAAAAAGCAACTGGTAAAACTAAAGAAGCTCGAGCCGGAATCGCTGGTAAAATCTTAGCGGAAGAAGCTTTGAAAAAAAATATTAATACTTGTAAATTCGATCGCAATGGTTACAAATACATAGGCAGAGTAAAAGCTTTTGCCAATGGAGCGCGAGAAGGTGGTCTTAAATTTTAATTAACTAATTTTTTCTAAATAAATGAGTAAACCTAAATCACAAAAACAGAATTCAAAAAATAATGCTCAAAAAGAATTTGATGAAGTCCTCTTAGAGCTTTCACGTGTAACAAAGGTGACGGCAGGAGGTAGACAATTAAAATTTCGAGCTACGGTCGCGATTGGTAATAGAAAAGGAAAAATTGGCTTGGGAATAGGCAAATCAAATGAAGTAACAGGTGCAATTCAAAAAGCGGTAAATAAAGCTAAAAAGAATTTCATCAAAATACCTATTTATAAAACAACCATTCCTCATGAAATAAAAGTTAAATTTAAAAGCGCGAAAATTTTATTAATGCCAGCATCAGCTGGTACTGGTCTTATTGCCGGTTCATCAATAAGACAAATATTAGAAGTCTCTGGAGTAAAAGATATTTTAGCTAAAAGATTTGGAACAACAAATAAATTGAACAATGCAAAAGCAACATTTAAAGCTCTTTCAATGTTAAGAGAGCGTCCATTATCAAAAAAACTAGAAGCAAAACCGGTAGCAAAAGAGGATAATAAGCAAGATACACAAAATTCTGAGTCAAAAGATGTTGTGATTGATAAAAAAATTATTGAAACAAAATAAAATATTATTTTGATATAAAATTAATCAATTAAAAATTCAATCTATGCAATTAAAAGATTTAAAAATCAATAAAAAGAAAACTAAGAAAAGATTAGGACGCGGTAATAGTTCCGGACATGGGACGTATTGTTGTCGTGGTATGAAGGGACAAGGATCAAGAGCTGGAGGTAAAAAAAGACCAGGTTTTGAAGGAGGACAAATGCCCTTTGTTCAAAAAATTCCAAAACTTAAAGGGTTCAGATCGCCTAAACATCAAAACTTTCAAGTAATAAATGTAAAAGATTTAAATTTATTTGAAGATTCTTCTGCTGTAAATGCAAAAATTCTTTACGAGAAAAATTTAATTTCAAAATTAGAAAAACCAATAAAATTGTTATCTGACGGTGATTTACAAAAGAAAAATTTAACAATTCAAGTTGATAAAATATCTAAAAAAGCTAAAGAAAAAATTGAAAAAAATGGCTGTCAATTTATAGCTATAGAAATTTGTAAATAAATTATGTTAAACACATTAAACCAGATCTGGCAAGCTCGTGATCTTCGTAAAAAGATTATTTTCACTGTTGCTATTTTAATATTTTACAAATTTCTTACCCACATTGGCGTACCTGGCATTAATAGAGATGCTCTTACGGCAATTTTTAATGAGAACAATATTTTGGGAGCGTTTAGTTTACTAACTGGAGGCAGTGCTGAAAATTTCTCTATAGTTATGATGGGAATTTCTCCATATATTAACGCCTCTATTATTATACAATTACTTACCGTAATTGTCCCAAGCTTAGAAAATTTAAAAAAAGAAGGACAACAAGGACAGCAAATTATTAATAGATATACAAGATACCTTACTTTCCCTCTCGCTTTTTTACAATCATATGGAATGATATTGTTGCTCAATTCTCAATCTCCAATTATATCAGATGTGAACAATCCTGCTATTATAATACCTATAATGTTAATTACCGCTTCTGGAACAGTTTTATTAGTTTGGCTTGGAGAATTAATCAGCGAAAAAGGCATAGGTAATGGGATATCTTTAATAATTTTCACTTCAATTATTGCCGGAATACCACAAATTATAGGACAAAATCTTTCACTTATTACGACCGGTAATCAAAAACTAGTAATTGTGTTTTCTGCAATCTGCATAATAACTTTGATTTTAACAATTATTGTAACTTTATTTACTGAAGCTCATAGGAGAATACCAATTACCTATGGAGCACAAAAAAGGTCTACTATTGATACCAGTTTACCGATACGAGTAAATCAAGCAGGTATGATTCCAATTATCTTCGCGATTTCTTTAATGACTTTTCCGACAATTATCGCTCAAATTTTTAATTCGTCTGAAAATCTTTATATGCAAAAAATAATCACCTTCATTTTAACTTACTTTCAAGAAACAAATTTGCTTTACATCTCTTTATATTTCTTCTTAATTTTTGTTTTTACTTTTTTCTACGTTGGAATTACCTTTAACCCAGACGATTTAGCTGAAAATATTCAAAAACGTGGAGGATTTATTCCTGGTATTAGGCCCGGGAAACAAACTAGCGAGTATATACAAAGAGTTTCGAATGCGATGAATTTATTTGGAGGATTATTTATTGGTTTTATAGCGATTGTACCTATTTTAGCACAATTCTTTTTCTCCGAATTTAATCTTGGATCAGCAACTTTATTAATTAGTGGAGCTGGTATATTGATCATAGTAGGAGTTATTTTGGATTTATTCCGTCAAATTAAAACTGAATTGGCCTTACATCATTATAAAAAATTATATTAAATAATGGATATTATACTTTTTGGAATGCAAGGGTCCGGTAAGGGAACTCAAGGCAAATATATTGCACAACGATATGATTTAAAAATTTTTGATACTGGAAGCCAATTAAGAAAATTGTCTCAAGAACAAAGTTCTTTAGCAGACAAAGTCCGCAAAATTATGGAAGAAGGTAGGTTAGTTCCAACCGAAGTTGTAATGGAAATAATTGAAAATTTTATTAATGAAAATAAAAGTGGCGTAATTTTTGATGGTATACCAAGGAGCGTTGATCAAGCGGAAAAATTTAACCAATTGATCAACAAGCATAACAGAAAAATTAAAGGCATATTTATTGAATTAACAGAAAAAGAAGCGATCAAACGATTATCAACACGAAGAATGTGTCCAACCTGCAAAAGCATATTTCCTCAAGCTTATACTTCAAACTACTGCGTAAAATGCCAAGATACAAAATTAATTACTAGAACCGATGACAATTTAGAAAGTATTAAAACTAGATTGCAAACTTATAACAAAGAAACTGTTCCAGTTATCAAAACTTACGAAAGCACTGGAATATTAAATAGAATAAGCGGAGAACAAAAAATTGAAAAAGTTTCTCAAGATATATTTGAAATTCTTGATCCGATTATGAAAAAATAAAATTTAAAAAATAATTTTTATTTCAAATGATAAATTTGAAAAGCGAAGAAGAGATAAAAAAAATGCGATCAGCGGGAAAAATTCTCGCAAAAACATTACAATATTTAAAAGAAATTGCTAAACCAGGAATAACAACAAAGGAATTAGATATTGAAGCAGAAAAAATTATTAGAAAAGCTAATATGTTACCTGGTTTCAAAGGCTATAATGGATATCCAGCAACAATCTGCGCTTCTATCAACGAAGAAGTGGTTCACACAATTCCAAGTAATAGAAAATTACAAGAAGGCGATATCCTGACAATAGATACTGGAGTTATCTGTGATGGTTACAATACCGATGCCGCAATAACTTTTCCGATTGGTCAGGTATCAAAAGAAATAAATAAATTTATTGAAACTGTAAAAAAAGCTTTATTCAAAGGTATTGAACAAGTAAAACCAGGAAATAAAATAGGCGATATCAGCTTTGCCATCCAAAAATTAGTAGAATCGGAAGGTTACAGCATTATAAAAAAACTCACCGGACATGGTGTAGGGAGAAAATTACATGAAGAGCCAACTGTATACAATTATGGAAAAGCTCATAAAGGTCCTAGTTTGAAACCTGGAATGACAATAGCTATAGAACCAATAATTGCTATGGGTAGTGGCGAAATAAAAACCTTAAGCGATAAATGGAATATTGTTACCAAAGATGGTCGTTTAGCCGCTCAATATGAGCATACCATCCTTGTAACTCCTAACGGCTATGAAATTTTAACTCAAATAGATTAAAAAAGTAAAAAAAGACTTGCTGAAATTAAACAAGTCGTGTAAACTCCAAAAGCTCTGATTTCGCAGAATTTTTAGATTAATTTTTTTGTTAAAATATATGGTTAAAGAGAAAAATGATGCTATAGAACTGATTGGAAGAGTAATGAAATGTTTACCTAACACAAAATTCCTAGTTGAAATTAGAGATACGAATAAGCCTGAAGAGAAATTTACAGTAGAATGTTATTTATCAGGCAAAATGCGAGTGCATTATATAAAAATTATTGTTGGAGATGTCGTGACAGTAGAAATGTCTCCTTACGATCTGTCAAAAGGAAGAATTATATACAGGCACAATAAAAATCTTGAAGAAGTTTTGAAAGAAAGAGAACAAGGAACTCAAGAGCAAAAATAAATTATAATTTTATTATTAATAGAAAAACTATGAAAGTGCGATCTTCTGTAAAAAAAATTTGTGACAAATGCAGAATTATAAAAAGGAAAGGTGTTATAAGGGTAATATGCAAAACCCCAAAACACAAACAAAGGCAAGGATAAGCTTAGTTTGTAATTAATAGCTAGTAATCAGTATGGAAAAAAACTAATTACTAATTACTAATTGCCAACTTGCCCGTCCGTAGTGAAACGAAGGCGGGTTACTAATTACTAAATACTAAATTCATGGCTCGTGTCGCTGGAATAAATTTACCAAAAAATAAACGAATAGAAATTGGTCTTACTTATGTAATGGGAATAGGCAGGCACTTAAGTAAGAAAATTTTAACTGAACTATCTATTAATTTAGACACAAAAACTGACGATTTAACTGAAATTGAACTTCAAAAATTAAGAGAATATATTACCAGAATACCTACAGAGGGTGATTTGCGAAGAAAAACCAGTATGGATATTAAAAGATTGCAGGATATTGGTTGTTACAGAGGCTTTCGCCATCGTTTAAAACTACCAGTAAGAGGTCAACGTACAAAAACTAATGCTAGAACTAAAAGAGGTAAAAAGGTAACTATAGCTAACAAAAAGAAAGTTACTAAATAAGTTTATTTAATTTTCTATTTAAAACAATGTCAAAAAAAGTGATAAAAAAAATGGCTAACAAAAAGAAAAAAATCCATGTACCCGAAGGTAAAGTCTATATTGGTGCGACTTTCAACAATACTATTGTAACTATCACCGATTTAGAAGGCAAAACAATTGCTTGGGCAAGTGCTGGAGCGTGTGGATTCAAAGGTACCAGGCAGTCAACTCCATATGCTGGACAAGTAGCATCTGAAACTGCGGCTGAGAAAGCTCAAGTTTTTGGATTAGAAAAGGCTCATATTTTTGTTAAAGGAGTTGGACCAGGAAGAGAGCAAGCGATGCGTGGTTTAAATAGTAAAGGTTTAAATATTTTAAGTATTACCGATATTACTCCAATGCCTCATAATGGCTGTCGAAGAAGTCGTTCGCGCAGAGTATAATCTTTATATTTAATTTAAAATTTAAAATTTTTAAAAAATGTCACGTTATACCGGACCAAAATGTAGGAAATGCAGACAAATAGGATCAAAACTTTTTCTTAAAGGAGAAAGATGTGCAAAAAAATGTCCGCTTGATCATAATAAACCTTATCCGCCTGGCCAGCATGGCAAAAGCAGTTTAGGTAAAAAATCTGAATTTGCTAAACAGAAACGGGAAAAACAAAAAACTAGATATATGTTCGGAATGAATGAGAAGCAATTTCATTTGATATTTGAAAAAGCAGAAAAGAAAACTGGTATTACGGGTGATAACTTATTACAACTATTAGAAAGACGATTAGATAACGTTGTTTACAGGGCAGGTTTTGCGACTTCAAGAGATCAGGCAAGACAATTCATTAATCATGGTCTCTTCCAAGTAAACGGTAAAAAAGTAAATACGCCTTCATTTATTGTTAAAAGTTTAGATAAGTTTGAACTATCTACCTCTGGTAAGAAAACTAAAGTATTTGAAAATATAAAAAATTTAAAATTGCGCCCGCCTCGATGGATGAAAATTGATGTCAATAAGGCTCTAGGCGAAATTATTGATTTGCCAAAGAATGAAGATCTCGAAAAGAGTATTAACAGTCAAACTATTATAGAATTTTATTCTAAATAATTTTTTTAATTCACTAACTTTCTTGCATACATGCATATTCTTCATGAAGAAATTGGTGTCCCGAAAATAAAAATTCAAAAAGGTGAAAATAATGTTGTGATTTTCACTATTTGTCCTTTACCTCCGGGATATGGCATTACCTTAGGAAATTCTCTACGAAGAGTATTAATTTCTTCGGTGCCAGGAGCCGCTGTTTCAGGAATTAAAATGGATAAAGTCACGCATGAATATACTACTATTCCTGGTATACAAGACAGTATTTTGGATATTTTGCTTAATTTGAAACAACTAAGCATCAAAAAAACTACCAAAGAACCTTCTGTTATAAAATTAAAAACAAATGCCGTAGGAGAAGTTTTAGCAAAAGATATTGAAATTCCAAGCGATATAACAATCATTAATCCGGATTTATATATTACAGCAATTACCAAGAAAAACACAAAATTAGAAATGGATATTATTATAGAGAAAGGAATTGGTTACGTTCCAGCTAATTCTAGAAATAAAGAAGGCCAAGATAGCTCTGTAATATGGACTGATGCTTTTTTTTCACCTGTTAAAAAAGTTAAATATAATATTGAACCAACTCGTGTGGGCGGACAAACTAATTTGGATTCTCTAAATATTGAAATTGAAACAAATGGCACAATCAGTTCTGAAGATGCAATTGAATTTAGCGCTAAATTACTTGAATCATATTTTGCCTTATTTCAGAAAAAAGAAATTGTACCAGAACAAGAATTTATTAGTGATTTTTCAAAAATAGCACAAAAAGAAATTGAACAACTAGAGAAAAAACCTGTTCCTGAATCATATAGTCCAGTTGAGTTATGCAATCTTTCACCTAGAACTCTTAATGCTCTTATTAATGGCGGAATAGGGTCAATTGAACAATTAGTTCAATGTAGCGAAGGCAAACTTGCAAATTTGCGAGGATTTGGAGCTAAAGCCCTAAAAGAAGTAAAAGAAGCTTTAGGTACAAGAAATTTATCTTTAAAAGAAGATGAATAATTAAATTAAATTATTTTATAAATTTTTTATTGTGAGACATAGAGTCAAAAAAAATTCGTTAAATATGCAAAATGATCATCAAGGATTGCTTATAAGAGGCCTTGTTACTGATTTATTTCTACATAACAAACTAAAAACTACTATCAAAAGAGCGAAATTAGTCAAAACAAAAGCAGAAAAGCTAATTACGTATAGCAAAACCCATGATACCGTTCTAACGATACGCAAATTAAACTCATTTTTATTAAATCAAAAAGCTTCTAAAATAATAATTGAGGAACTGTTGCCTAAATATAAAGATCGATCCTCAGGTCATGTAACCATGACCAATGCTGGCTATCGTGCTGGTGATGCGGCTCCAGTTTGTTATTTAGAACTTATTTAATTATTAAACTTTTATTGTGAAAACTGCTTTACCAAAACAAGACGGCATTGAAAGAAAATGGTATGTTGTCGATGCTGAAAATAAAATTTTAGGAAGAACAGCGACAAAAATTGCTATTTATTTACGAGGCAAACATAAAACCTGTTTTACGCCTCATATTGATTGTGGCGATCACATTATCGTAATTAACACCGAGAAAATTAAACTTACTGGAAAAAAAGAAACTGACAAAATGTACTATTCTCATTCAGGCTTTAAAGGTGGACTTAAAACAACGCCAGTAAGTAGGATGAGAGAGAAAAGTCCAGATAAACTTATTTATAAAGCAGTTTATGGCATGCTACCTGCGAACAAACTTAGAGCGCAAATGTTAAAAAGATTGAAAATATATACTGGCCCTAATCATGAAAATGAGGCTCAAAAACCAATTACTTTAGAAATTTAATCTATTACTTATGCTTAGTGTAAAAAAATCAAAGGTAGAAAATATAAATTATTCTCCATTTATTGGGGAATACGTATATTCAAATGGGAAAAGAAAAACTTCTATTGCTCAAGTTAGACTTTATAAAGGCACTGGTAAAATTATTATTAATGGTTTAGATCTTGATACTTATCTTCCTGTTAATGAACTGAAAGATATTATTAAATCTCCACTTCTTCTCACCAAAAATTTATATGATTTTGATATATCTATCGTCGTCAGAGGTGGTGGTAAAAGCAGTCAATCCGAAGCTATGCGTCATGGAATTGCTAGAGCGCTCACGAAACATGATTTAGAACTTCGTCCAACTCTAAAAAAAGCTGGTTATTTGAAGCGTGATTCAAGAATAAAGGAAAGAAAGAAACCAGGTCTTAAACGAGCTAGAAGAGCACCACAATGGAGCAAACGATAGTAAATTCATAAAATTTATGCATTTTAGTATCTTAACTCTATTTCCCAATCTTTTCGATTCATATTTAAGTGATTCGATAATTAAACGCGCCATAGATGAAAAAAAAATAAAGATAGATTTTTATAATATTCGCGACTTTACAAAAAATAAGCATAAAAAAGTTGATGATACGCCATATGGAGGAGGAGCTGGAATGGTTATGGCCTGCCAGCCTCTTTTTGAAACAATCAAAGCCGCTAAAAATAAGAATAAAGGCAAAGTTATATATTTATCACCAAAAGGAAGAACTTTCACGCAAAGCAAAGCGGAAAAATGGTCAAAAGAGAAAGAAGTGATTTTGCTTTGCGGGAGATATGAAGGTATTGATCAAAGAGTAATTGATGCTTTTGTTGATGAAGAAATTTCAATTGGGCAATATGTATTAACAGGAGGAGAGCTACCAGCTATGATCTTGATAGACTCAATCACTCGTCTACTTCCAAATGTTCTTGGAAATGAAAATTCTAAAGAAGGAGATTCTTTTTCGAAAATTTTTAATAGGAAAAAAGAATATCCACAGTATACAAAACCTGAAATATATGAAAATTTAAAAGTTCCAGAAGTTCTTCTTTCAGGAAATCATGCTGAAATTGAAAAATGGAGGATGAGAAATTTAAAAGATTAAAAACTCATATTTGATCAACAAAATTTCACACTTTTAACTCTTTTTAATTTAAAAACTTTATTTTCTGAAGATTTATAATCAAAAGCATCTAACATTGTGCCTGATATTTGATCAGGACGAATTCTTAATTTTTTAAAAGTTTGCAAACTTACGCTGTAATATTCAATCTCAACATTTTTTCTATTCTGAATTGCAGTTTTTAGTTTCACTTTTATTTCAGCAATATCAAATTCATAAACTAGATTTTTTGAAATTTCTTTTGTCTCTTTTTTTGATTTGAAATTTAATTTATTAAAAATACTTTCAATTTCATCATCTAATTCTGCACATTTTTCATCAGTAATTTGTCTCCTTATTTGATTTTCAAGGAATTCTAAAATTTTTGGATTTTGTTTTATATGTTGAAAAAGTTTAATAGAAGTATATAAATTTTCAAGATCTTTTGTTTCTAGTAATAAATCGATTGATTGCATAAAATGAAGAAAAAAAATAAAGAAAAAAGAAAAACTTTATCCTTCCCGCCAAACCACTTTTATTATATTATTGATGTCGGGCTGGTGTACTTTTTCCTTTATCCTAATATCATTATACTTTAAAAAATAAATTTTAACATGATTAAAGCAATTATATTTGATATGGATGGAGTGATTGCTGATAGTGAGTTCTGTCATATTGATGCGGAAATTAGAACTATGAAAATATTTGGGATTGATATTAAAAAAGAAGAATTAGAAGGTTATACTGGAACTACATCGAAATATATGTATGAGCATTTAAAGGCAAAACATGATTTCCAGATTAGTTTTGAAAAGTTTTTTGAAGTAAAACGCCAATTTCTTTTTGAGAATTTTGAAAAGTTTTTGCACCCAGTTGATGGAGTAATAAACTTAATTAAAAATTTACACAAAAAAGAATTTAAACTCGCTTTAGCATCTAGTTCACACCGAAACGCCATTGATTACATTTTGAAAAAATTTGAAATTTATGAGTTTTTTGATGCAATTACTTCATTTGAAGAAATAAAAAATTCAAAACCAGATCCTGAAATTTTTTTGAAATCAGCAGAAAAACTAAAATTTTTGCCTACAGAATGTGTTGTTATTGAAGATGCAAAATTAGGCATTAAAGGAGCAAAAAGGGCTGGTATGAAATGTATAGGCTTTCAGAATCCAAATGGCAATCAGGATCTTTCAAGAGCGGATTTAGTGGTGAGGAGATTTGAGGTGGGAGAGGTTTTGGGATTTTTAGAAAAATTGTAATCTTTTATTACATCTTGTAATCTTTAATTACATATTATATAATTTAAATGTAATAAATTTTAACCATGCTAACTTCAAAAAAACTCGGTGAAAAAATAAAAAACCTAAGAACTGCGCTAAATTTAAATCAAAATGAATTTGCAAAGAAACTTGATCTTTCAAGGGTTACAATTGCACAAATAGAGAGCGGTCAAAGAACTGTAAGTGCGTTAGATTTAATGAAAATTGGAGAAATTTTTAATATTGATATTGATACTTTTCTTCAAGATGAAACTCCAGTAACTGCGACAAAAAATAAAGAAGAAAATATTGTTTTTAACCCAAGCAAATTAAGAAATGTTATTTTATATATTTTAGAAAAGTGTGGTGGTAAACCAAATATAGGTGAAACAGTTTTATATAAATTATTATATTTTATTGATTTTGATGCTTATGAGAAAACTGGAAAACCAATAACTGGATTAAGTTATGTTAAATTACAATTTGGCCCTGTGCCAAAAGCAGATGAATATCATCAGGTTTTAGATGAAATGAAAGCAAAGAATGAATTAAAAATTTTCGAGCAACTTTATCATCAAATGCATCAAAAAAGATATGTTGCGCTTACGAATACCGACATGAGTTTATTTAACGGTGAAGAAATAAAAATTATGGATTCAGTAATTACAAAACTTTCTGATATGCAAGCAAAACAAATAACTGAATATGCGCATGGTGATGTCCCCTGGATAGTCGCTGAAAATAAGAAACTAATTCCTTATCAGTTAGTTTTTGAAAGAGAAAAACCATATACAGAGCATGATTATGAAGAGGAATTTCAAAATGCCAGTGCACAAGATATTTCAGATGATTTAGGGGAAGTGTCTGAAGAAGAACATAATTATTATATGAATTTATAAAATATGCAGTACGGAGAAATTTGGTTTGTTAATTTTGGTGATACTGGAGTAGGGCATGAATATAGAAATACACGACCAGCTTTAATAATTGAAGCTAATGAAAAAATACATATATGTAAAATGATAACGTTAATAGCATTTAGTTCAAAAATAAATAATAGAATTTCTGATGACATTTTTGTAACAAAAAATTTAACTAATGGCTTATTTAAAGATTCATTGATAAAAGTCCAACACATTACCTCATTCGATACAAAAAGATTTATTAATAAAATTGGTGTTTTGGATGAAGAAAATTTGGGAAAAGTAAAAAAGTATTTAAAGGTACATTTTAATGTTTAAAATAAAAATATGAATAAAGAAGAAATATATACACAGCAAACAATTATCCCTTTGTTAAGAAAAATGGGATATTTAGAAGTTACTTATAATCATGGGATTAGTGAATTCGGAAAAGATGTTTTATTTGCTGAGTATGATAAATTTGGTAATAAAAAATATTATGCAGCACAGATAAAAGCTAAAGATATTTCTGGTAATAACCAAGGGGACATGACTGACATTATAAATCATATCACTAAAGCTTTTTGTATATGTTTTGATGATTTAATAACTAAAGAAAAAAAATATATTTCAGAATTTTTTATTATTACTTCAGGCAAATTCACTGAATCAGCTCACAAAATGATTAACGATCATATAGAGTTAAAAAAATATCTACATAGATCCCATTTTTATGAAGGACATCATATTGAAGAATTACTTAAGAAGAATTTTCAAGATATAAAAACCTTATGTAATACATTAATAAGTGAACTTAAGTTTAATATTAATCTGAGTAAAAATATAGAATTTACACTTACAAAAAATGCTATGTTTTATGGCAATTTTTTGGATGGAGTATCTAAACAATTATTAATTGAATTACATTCGTTTGATAATGAACATGAGTTTATTGATAAGTTATTTAATTATCAATTTCTGATTGTTTATATAAATAAAATGTTAGATGCTTTACCAATTGTTGGCACCCCTTCGTACAATAGTTATTTAGTTAATAGAACAAAAGATATACTAACAACAATAGATAATTTAGAAACAATAATTAAACAATTCTTAAATAAACATTATATAAATTTATAATTAATTGATCACATTAATGCTATAAAATTTTTCATTTTTCATTATTAATTTTCCTAATCCCCCACTTCGCATGTTCCCTTATTAAAGGCTCCGGATCTTTTTTCAAGCACTCCTCCAAAACAGGCAACAAACTTCTATCTTTCAAATTCCCAGCAACTACGCAGGCATTTCGTAAAAGGCCTTTTCGTTTAATTCGAATTACTGGTGAACCTGCAAATTTTTGTCTAAATTCTTGATCAGTTCTGATAGATAAAACATCTTTCAAAATTTGTGTATCACCTAAAATTTGTTTTTTAAAATCAGGTTCTTTTGTTGCTTTTGCTCTTGCATTATAAGGACAAACTTCTTGGCATAAATCACAACCGTAAAGCCAATCCCCTATCAAAGGACGTGATTTTTCTGGAATTGATCCTTTATTTTCAATCGTTAAATATGAAATACATTTTTTTGCATTCAATTTATAAGGCGTTTCCAATGCTCCTGTTGGGCAAACCTGAAGACATTGCACACAATTGCCGCAACCAAAATGATCTTTTTCATCCTCTTTCCTTTCTCCTTTTTCCTGAATTTCTAAATTTGTAATCAATTCCGCCAAAAATACCCACGAGCCAAATTCTTTTGTAATTAAGCAAGTGTTTCGTCCAATAAATCCAAATCCTGCTTTGACGGCGTAAGCTCGTTCCAAAATCGGTCCATAATCAACATACATTTTAAAAATGTCATTCTGAGTTTCTCCAGAATCTACATTTCTAAGAATAAATTCTTTTAATTTTTTTAATTTTAATTCGATAACTTTATGATAATCCCTCCCCCATGCATATCTCGCCACCTTTCCTTCTGCTTTTTCTTTTTCCTTCTTGTCCGCCGTAGCTTTAGCAAAGGAGGATTCCCTTTTTCCCCGCCAGAATGAATCTTTCCGCCCAAATAAATCGTTCGGACAAGTCGGGCTGGCTTTTTCCTCCATAAAATAATTCATTCCCAAAACAATAATACTTTTCGCATCAGGAAATTTTTTTAATAAATCAGCTCTTTTTTCAGGTTCTTTTTTCATATATTCCATATCACCAGCATATTCAAAATAGATCCAATCATAAAAAGATTTTTGTAAATTCTCATCCAAAGATTGCGCCGGCAAAATTTTCACTAAATCAAAGCCAAGTTCTTTAGCATAATTTATAATTTTATCTTCTAAAAACTTTTTATTTCCCATTTTTCATTTTAATTATAACTTCCAAAAATTTTTAACTCCTCTATCAGATCCCCAGTCTTCAAGATTTTCAAAAGTTCTTGTAATTTCTGATCTCGGATATCTCCCTCGCATTCAATATAAAAAATATATTCTCCAGCTCTTCCACTTGCCGGTCTCGAACTTAATTTGGTTAAACTAATATCTAAATAATTAAATGGCGTTAATAATTTTAAAAGCACTCCAGCACGATTACATCTCGGCAAAATCATCATTGAAGTAAATTTACCTTTTTTTAAATTAGCTTTTTTCCCAATCATCCAAAATTTAGTTTTATTACCTTTAAAATCCTCAATATTTTTATGCCTAATTTTTAGATCATACATTTTCGCACCTTCATAACTCAAAATCGCCGCTATCTTATCATCTTGCTGAGCTAAAATTCCAGCTGAGGCATTTGAATCTGTTGCCTGTAAAATTATTTTTGGATATTTCTTAGAAATAAAATTTTTACACTGAACCAAAGCTTGTGAATGAGCGCAAATTTTATCGAATTTTCTTTTCTTTGATGCTAAACAATGATGAATTTCTAAATCCAGAGAATCATAAATTTTTAAATCAAAATCATACATAGCATCAAAAGTTTCTGAAACAATTCCGCCAATTATATTATCAAAAGGAACAATAGCAAAATCATAATTTTTCTTTACTTTAAAAATTCGTAATACCTCAGAAATTGTATTCTCAAAAAATACTTCAGCTTTTTTATTAAATTTTTGAACGGCCAAATGCGAATAAGTTCCTCGCGGACCAAGAGTTATAATTTTCATAAATTGTAAAATTATCTTCTACCAAGAATGGACATTATAGAAAAAATAGCCAGCGTCAATTTTGCTTCTCTATCCGCTATATCCTGAAAAAACAAATCGTATTTTCTAAAAAACAAAGCTGATTTATTAGTAAGAACAGCACCAATTGTCCCATTTTTGTTTAAAAATTCATACGTATAACTTGGATTATAAAAAGCAGTAGCATTGTCAACGACTCTTTTCATAAAATTTTCTGATTTATTAGCGTTAAAAGTCATAATTTCAACATCATTCTCATCTAATATCTGCCAATTAGTTTTTATAAATCCAAGAGCTGTAGTAACTGACGATGAAATTGTACCAATTTTCTTTTTATTAAGTTCATAATCGATGACTTCAAAAGTATTTCTACCGAATTTACGAACTGGAATAATTTCCAATAGAATATCTTGTTTCTGCTTATCTTTGTAAACAAAAGTTCGGCCACTTAATTTCATATTGCCCAAAAATTTTAATTGCTGGCTTTCAAAATCCATCATTTCAACTGTCAAAGGACTGAATACAAATGAAATCACTGATTTTTTTATATTTAAATGTCTAGCATTAAGAACATTTGAAGTCATAAAATAAAAATTATAAAACTTTAAAAATTTTTGCTGTATTTTGTAAAGCTTGCTGACAATATTTTCCCATATGTTTACTAGTTTTTACAAATTCTTTTTCAAATTTTACTAAATCTTTTTTTAAAACTATCTCTTTATATAAATCAAAACTTTCTTCCAGAATTTTTAAAACTTTCTGCGTTTCCGGATTCATAATTTCTATGGCTCCATATAATTTCGGATCTTGAGCAAAAATCCTGCCAATCATATTAAGCTCCATTTTATAAATCGGACTAGAAATCGCTAAGCTTTCTTTAATATCAACCCCTAATTTTTCTAAAGCCTTACCTAAAACTATCGCTTTGAAATGAATTAGAACCTGAATTATCGCCATTAAATGATCATGTTTTTGAGGAGAAATTTCTTTCATCGTAAATCCGAATTTTTCCATAAAATTAACAAATTTTTTTTCTTGTTTTGTTCTTTCAGGACAATATAGAATTACCTGCCCTTTAACATTTTCAATTGGCGGACCAAAAAGTGGATGCATTCCCATCACTTCAGCCTTTGATTTCATCATAGCAGTAACTTGTTCCTGCTTTAAAGATGTAAAATCCATAACCAATTGATCCTTTCTTAAAAACTTTAGATTTTCCAAAATTATCTTTGTTGATAAATGCAAAGGAACAGAAAAAATCACAACATCGGATTTTTCAATTAACTGTTGATTAGAAAGTTTTGTTCCAAGATCTGAAATTAAAACTTTAGATCCAACTGATTTAAAAAGCTTAGCGAAAAATTGTCCCATTGAACCTTTACCGCCAATTATGCCAATTATGTTTTGATTGAAATTTTTGTTAAGCATGAAAAAATTTTTAAATCGATACAAATCGTACATCGTATTTATTTAAAAATCTATGTTTTATTGTTTTTTATATTTTCTTTACAATTTTCCCCTCAAACTGTACATTTCAAACGTACATATCAAATAAAAGAATATGATAAATTCAAATTCGAAAGACATCATCATCGGCTTCACTGAACTACGATCAGAATTTCCGCAAATCAAAAAATATCTTAAAACTAAAAATATAATCCTCACCAACCGAGGCACACCTTTTGCCATTATCAAAAATTATCAAGAAATTAAGTCGTACAGATGCTCCGATGGAGCATCTCTAAACGGAGCATCTCTAAGCGGAGCATCTCTAAGCGGAGCATCTCTAAACGGAGCATCTCTACATCATACCAAAATCATCGAATCCGTCCCCAATTTCTCCACCTCTGATCCAAAAATTTTGAAGGAAATTATCAAGGCAATTGAAAAAACTCCTACAGCGAAAATTCTGGATTACAGCTCGGATGAAGACCATAACCGTTCCGTTATAACCTTAATCGGTAATTCAAAAAGTATCGTAGAAGCAATGTTCAATGCTACCAAAATTGCTGGAAAATTAATAAATATAGAAAAACATCAAGGTCTTCATCCGTTTATTGGTGCCACTGATGTCATTCCTCTTGTGCCGCTTAAAAATTCTACTTTTGCTGAATGCAAAAAACTTTCAGAAAAATTAGCGAAAAAAATTGCTAAAGAATTAAAAATTCCAACCTATCTTTATGAAAAATCAGCCAAAAAACCGCAAAATAAAAACCTAGCTAATATTCGAAAAGGAAGATATGAAACTTTAAAACAAGAAATCAAAACTAATAAAAAAAGATTCCCAGATTTTGGACCAAAAAAATTAAATAAAGCCGGCGCTACAGCCATTGGAGCAAGAAAAATTTTAATTGCCTTTAACGTAAATCTAAAATCATTAAATCGTACAAATGCATTGTTTACCCGCCGAAGTTTCAACGAAGAAGAACAATACGTCTCTTCCATAAAACAAATTGCTAAAACACTTCGTCCTTCAAATAATGGTTTTCCTGCCCTCAAAGCCCTTGGCTTATATCTCAAATCTAAAAAATGCTATCAAATTTCCATGAATTTCACTGATTTTAAAAAAACTAATCTGAAACAAGTTTTTGATTTCATAAAAAAAGAAGCTAAAAAATACAATTTACAAATTACTGAATCTGAATTAATTGGACTAGCTCCAAAAGATGCGTTACCAAAAAATCCTAGAAAAACTTTATTATTGAAGGACTTTAACGAGAAAAAAATCCTAGAAAATCACTTATAGCGCCATAATCACTCAGGAAAATCCATCTAAAATACCGCTAAAGACTAAAATTTCTGTTATAATAAATAGAAGTACTAAAAATTAATAAATGTCTTTAACAGAAATTTTTTCAACTAATATAGATTTAAGCATCTTAATTAGATTTTTAATGGCTACAATATTAGGCGCGTTTATTGGACTAGAACGCGAAAAAATTCAACAAAAAGAAAATTTAAAAGAATTCGGAGGTATTAGAACATTTACGCTAATTTCCATGCTAGGATTTTTAAATATTTTACTTTATGAAAATACCGGATCCTTATTTCCATTTTTATCTTTTATCGCTTTAATTATTTTTGTAGCTATATCTTATAATAAAAGCGGTAAATTTGGTATTACTTCTGAATTAGGAGCGATCTTAACATACATTATCGGCGTTCTTGCTTATCACAATTATTTATTTGCTATTATTTCCTGCATTATTACCGCTTTGATTTTATCAGGGAAAAGATCTCTTCATCAATTTGTAAGACAAATTAACGATAAAGAATTTTTAGCCACTATTGAATTCGCAATTTTAGCATTTATTGTCCTGCCTATCCTCCCAAAAAATGCAGTTGATCCGTGGGGCGTATTTGTGCCGTACGAGATTTGGCTTTTGATATTATTTATTTTAGGAATAAGTTTTATTGGATATATACTAAATAGAGTAGTTGGAGAAAATAAAGGAACTATTTTCACGGCATTCATCGGTGGTATTGCTTCATCTACCGCCACTACTCAAACTATGTCAGAAAAAAGCAAACTAAATCCTCAGTCTTATAGAATTCTAGCTTGCGGAACCATAGTAGCTTCAACAATTATGTTTGTAAGAGTCGCGATATTTGTTGGTGCTTTTAATTTGGCCTTAATGAAAACTATTTTATTGCCAATGGGATTAATGTTTTTTACTGGTATTATGGAAATTTTTATCAATATTTATTTACTTGAAAAAAATAGCAAAAAAATTAAACATAAGAGAAAAGATATTATCTTACAAAGCCCTTTCAAACTTTCTTCAGCTCTTAAATTCGCAATATTTTTTATTCTAATATTATTTTTTATTAAATTCGCCAATGATTATCTTGGCACTAAAGGGCTTTATTTAGCCGCACTGATTTCCGGACTGGTAGATGTTGACGTCTTTGCTCTTTCCATGATGAAACTGACGCAGTCTGATCCTTCATCAATAATGTTAGCGGCAAAAGGTATAATTCTTGTAATAATTTCCAATATGTTTTTTAAAGGCGGAATTGCTTATCTTTTTGGATCAAAAAAATTTGGCAGAATAATTATAGGAAATTTTTCAGCAATAACCTTAATAGGTTTAATTACAATTTTCTTTTTATAAATCAATAAACATTTTCCAAATAACATTTTTCGCAATAAACTATCTCTTTTCTTTCAGGCGAACCCGCTCAAATTAATATACTTCTTGAAGATAACAATCTTCACAATATATTATTTCTTTTCGATCGGGCGAGTATGTAGTCAAAATCGCCTCCCCGCATTTATCACATTTTCGTTCCCAAAGCCTTCTTGGATTACGTAATTCCATTCTCTTTTTATATCGTTCATCTGGATGTAAATGTGGGATTGGCAAATTCATTTGGCGATAAAAATCCAATTCTGGTTTTTGAATAATAAATGGGCGATTCGTAAATATGCCCTGGCAGGGCATATCTACGGGTAAAATCGCCCAATTTAAAATATCATTCGGAATATCTACAATTTTATCTGGTAATTTATCTGCTGGAATAATTTTGGCAACCTTCGGAATTTCAATTTTTTCTTCTTGCCATTTATATCCTTTTTTCAAAATTTCTTCCTGACTCAAAGGATATTCTTCCATCGCCACCGTCTCATTATATGCAAAAGGCGACATTGAAGACGGAAAAAATTCACCCCACTCCGCCAAGGCTTCGTGGGGCACAGCCCCATTTTGATTGACTTGTCCTGCGTAGCTCGTAGAGCGTAGCATGGATTCAATAATTTTTGGCACCAATTTTTCATATTCTTCCTTATTATATTGTTTATTCAAGACGCAATATTGCTTATGACGTAGACCAATACATCCAAAAAGATTCTTAGAATTCTGTCCGCATTGAATGCAATAATAAGAATCTGAAGGACCATTACCACCATTAATTATAAAAGCGTTGGTATGCATATCAAAACCACTTCCCAAAATTTCGTATCCCCACTTAACATCACCAATCCCATAAGAATCTAAAATATTTTCATTATCAAAAGCACCATAAATTACATTTTTAACATTTTCTGCATCTTTGCAATCAAAACAATTTATCACATTTTTACAATTTCTTATTTGGTCTCCAATAGCATTTTCGCAATTAAAAATCTGCGCAAAACGTTTTGGAATTTTTAAATAAACTTCTCTTGATTTGGCTTTAAATTCATTAATTAAATCATGAGTAAAAACTAAATTTTTTACTTCAGAATGAAATTGCTCCAAAGTTACCTTTTGATTAAAAATATATAAATCTTTATTACGCAAACCATGACAGGCAAAGCATCTGCTACAACCAATCAAATCTGAAGAGAAATAACATTCATTAGAATTTTTTAAATTTTGCGAAAATAAACAGTAATAAATTTTCTCGCAATCAATACATTCATAGCAAAGCTCACTATCATGAACAAAAGTACAATCAAAAATATCAATACCATTTTCAACTCCATAATTATAAAAAATCCGCTCGCTTTTATCACTATTAAAATTCAAATAACTATTTTTTAAATAAAAAGAGTTATTATTAAAATCAGCGTTTTCCGAATGCAAATTCCACAATCCCAATAATGGAACTTTATATAGAAGTTGATCGAATTGTTCAAAAAATGATTGCTCAAAATTATATTCCTGTCCAAAATCTAAAGGATCAAAAGAATCTTTCCACCAACAACTTCGGCAATAAACTGTATATTTTTTATCAGGACTATAAAGCAAAATTGAAGGTTTTTCACATAAATCGCATTTTCGAGTATATAAAAATCTCTCATTTCGAAAACTCATTTTTCTCTGCATCCGACAATCAGGACAAAAAGTCGGAGGAGAGATCTTATAAACTTTATTTTTAATTTTCGGAGAAATTTTTTCAAGAAAATCTAAATCATCTTTACTGATTTCAAAATTCTGACCGCAATTGTTACAAATTTTTTGCATAAAATTTTTAATAGAATCAAACAAAAATCTGCTTTCTCGACTTCATAATATCATATTTATATTTTCTTCGTTTTCTTCATTTTTGTCAAAAATTCTTTAATTCAATTTGGAACAAAAGAGTAAATATTTTTAAAACGACATAAACTTCTGTTTTCTATCAATTTTTGTTGAAATTTGCTAAACTGATTTTGAATTTTAATTTAAATTTTAAATGTCATTATTGCCAACAATTAAACTTAAAAAAAATAAAGATATACCAATTAGAGCTGGTCATCCTTGGATTTTTTCAAATGCGATTGAGAATTGTCCGAATTTAAAGATCGGTGAACTGGTAAAAATATTATCTTATGAAAATTTTGAATTAGGGATTGGAATGTTTAATCCTAATAATTCAATAAGAGTCCGAGTGATTTCCCAAAATCCAGATGAAATTATTAATCAAAGTTTTTTTGAGAAGCGTCTGCAAAATCTGTACGAAGAGAAAGCAAAATTTTTACCAGAAAATACTAATGCTTTTAGGTTAGCTTATGCCGACAGCGATTATTTACCTGGTTTGATTATCGATAAATTTGATGAAGTTTTTGTCTTTCAAATTCATACAGCTACAATGGATATTTTTCGAGATGAAATCATTAAATCTATTAAAAAGATTTTTAATCCCCAAGCAATTATTGAAAGATCTGATGTGAAAGCTAGAGAAATAGAAGGGCTGAAAATGTTAACGCCAAAAATACATTATGAAAAAACCAAATCAATAAGTAATAATTCACGAGAAAAAATTGTTGAATTTCAAGAAAATGGACTTAAATTTTATGCAGATCTTATAAATGGACAAAAAACTGGATTTTTTCTTGATCAAAGAGAAGCGAGAAAAAGAACTTTTGAACTGGCAAAAAATAAAAATGTATTAAATTTATTTTGTTATACAGGAGCTTTCAGTGTATATGCGGCAAAAGGCGGAGCAAAATCAGTTTGCTCTATTGATATTTCAGAAAAAGCTTTAAATCTAGCTAAAGAAAATTTTAAATTAAATAATCTAAAATTAGAAAATGGGAAATATGAATTTATTAAAACTGATGTTTTTCAATTTGTAAGTTCTCAAAATTTTGATTTAATTATCTGCGATCCGCCTGCCTTAACTAAATCTGGAACAAATATCAAAAATGCTTTAAAAGCTTATACTGATCTTAACCAAAAATGTTTAGAAATTTTAAACAAAAATGGGATTCTAATTACCAGTTCATGTTCAGGACGAATTACTGAAAATGATTTTAAACATGCTCTTAAAATTGCCGGATTTAAAGCTAAAAAAGATTTAAAAATTCTAAATGTATTAGGAGCAAGTTTTGATCATACTGAAAAACTTTCTTTTCCCGAAGGAAAATATTTGAAAACATTGATTTTAGGAACGTAATAAAAGTTCATAAAGTTAAAATTTTTCAAAGTATTTTTTTAATTTCAAAATTCCTTCTTCTATCTGATCAACATTAATGCCTGAATAGGCAAATCTGATAAATTTTCTTGTCTCTCCTGGCAAAGCTTTGCCGAAATGCTGTCGAGTACAAAAAGATACTCCCGTCTCTTCCATCGTTCTTAATCGAAAATCTTCCAAAGAAACAGCACCTATTTTGTTATATATTCCTGTAATATCAACAAATAAATAAAAAGTGGTATTTGGAAGAGGAGTTTGAATCCCTTGAATTGAGTTTAATCTTGATACCAAAATATCCCTTCTTTCCTTTAATTTACCCAAAATTTCTTTAGAAGGGGTTTGATCACTCGTGATCGCGGCTAAACCAGCATGTTGAACGAAATTGGCAGTGCAGGCCTCATCATTAGTATTAATTTTAGCAATTTGCTCATTTAAATATTTTGGACCTATAGAAGCTCCTAATCTCCAACCAGTCATGGCATATTTTTTTGCAAAAGTATAAAGGATCATGGTCCGATCAATCATCCCAGGAATTGAAACAATACTTTTCGAACTGCCTGAATATCTAATATCAAAATAGGCTTCATCAGATAAAACCCATAAATCATTTTCAATCGCTATTTTTGCCAACCATTCCATTTCCTGCTCATCAGATTCAGCTCCTAATGGATTTTGATAATTATTATAAATTAAAATTTTGGGATTATTATTTTTAAGATAAAATTCAACTTGATCGCGATCTATTTTGAATCCATCTTTTGTTGGAATATATTGATATGGTAAAGCAATTCCGCCAAAATATTCTATCTGCGATTCGTAAATTGGATAACCTGGATTTGGATACAAAACAGCATCTCCTTCATTCATCACTACTTGCAAAAACTTACCGATAACAGGTTTGCCACCTGGATGTATCACGACATTTTCCATTGAATATTTAACTCCTCGGGAAGAACCAATGTCTTCAGCCATAGCCATTCTTAAAGAAGGAATACCAGCCGCTGGCGTATAAGTTGTTTTACCATCTCTAAGAGCTTTTATAGCCGCTGAGACAATATGCATGGGAGTAGGCAAATTCATATCACCCAAATGAAAAGGATAGATTTTCTTGCCTTTTGCCGCCAAAACAGAGGCACTTTCTGAAACTGCATAGGCGGTTTCAGTACCTAAATTTTTGAGCCGATCAGCTAAATGCTTTGTCATGTTAAAAAATTTTATGAAATTAAATTTAAGTGATTCACTGTTCGTGGTTCGTGGTTCGAATCACGAATCACGAATCACGAATTTCAAACTAGATCCAAAGACTCTCCTTCAACCTCTTCGCCCTCTTTTTCCTATCTTCCACAAATTTCACAATTCCTTTCCAAATCCACTCTTTAGATAAATGCGATTCATCCATTACTTGATCAAGCGTTCCGCCTGTCCTCCACCTATTATCCCAATCTGGAGACATTGAATATTCTTTTACTATCGGATGTTTGATAAAATCACCCATTAATTTTATGGCTGTATTTGTAATTATCATCAAATCAAACCATTCTTTCTCGGAAATAACTGAATTTTGATATTCTTTACTTTGCATTTCAAATAATTCGTTAGAAATAGCCGCAAGAATTTTTACATTAAGGTCTTGTTCTTTAATTTTTGGCAAAAGCGCAAGCAAATTACTGGTAGTTTTAGTACCCCTAACGATAATCACTCCTTGTTTTTCTTTATTTTCATCATAATCTCTAATCACATAAATCCCTTTGGCGGCTTCAAAATGCGAAGGCATGCCCAAAGCTGTTCTATCTGGGATTTCAATATCTGGACGCGTTAAATGAAGAGCGATAATAGGGATATCAGTTTTCAAAGCCGCGGCCAAAACTACTGGGACTTCATTATGTTCGAATGGGTGTAAATTTATTACATGCCCTTTTGGAAATAATTGCGTTACACCAGGCGGAAAAATTCCAAAATGAGTTCTTGAATCTTCAGCTGTTTCAGGTCCGCTATGTCCAGAAATCCATATCGTCTTGCCTAATTTAATCTGACAATCTTGTTGCATCTGACTAAAAATTCTCATAGCACCATATTTCAAATAAGCAAAAGACCCATAAGTAGATGAAACTGAATAAAAACCGTTAAAATTTTCAAAAGGATTTTTATCTAAATTAACAGTGGCAATGCCAGTCATAATTCCCGCATTTGCAAATTCAGTAATTGCCTGTGGCAATAAAACGCCTTTTTTGTTTGTTTCTCTATTATATGTCCCAAAACCCTCCTCGCCACCAAAGCCTTTTGAGAAACCATTAATTCTAGTTGACCCAGCCAAATCTGCTGAAGCCGCAAAGAAAAGAGGCCGTCCATATTTTTTTTTGCACCAAGTATTTATATACGAACCAAAAATTGACATACCTTGACTATTCGGCGCTTTTTCGCCTGGCTTTAAATAAACAGGATAATTTTTAAAATCATATAATTCTTCATCTTTTATTGGATTTTTATCGAAAATTTCTTCTTTATCTAAATCTTCAGGAACACTATCTCCAATTTCAATTAATCTATCCGTTAAATAATCTAAAAATTCAGGATTTTTATCAAAAATCGACATCACTGTTTTCAAAGCCGATTCCATTTGTTTTTTATTTTCTTCATATGAACATTCAGGAGCATCAAGATATTCAAAATTCACTTTATATTTATCAGCAAATTCTCTTTTTGTATCCCAAAATTCTTTTGAATTACGTTTGTGAGCCGCTCCATGACTTAAATTATCATATTTTCCATAACCCCTCCCCTTTCTTGTTTTTACCCAAAGAGCTTTTGGTTTGGAATCATCATTATTTTCTAAAAGTTCATCATATGCTTTCATAATTGCTGAAAAATCAGAACCATTAATAGCACCAGCCGCTTTCCATCCATGCTCTTCAAACCAAATTTGCGGAGTGCCATAAACAATTTCACTAAATTTACGGTCATCAATACCATAATCATTCCAGTCAATTAGAGCGATTAGATTCCCAAGTCCAAGCCCGTAAGCTGAATCTTTTGTTTCATGAACAACTCCTGGTGTTAATCCGCCTTCGCCTTCCAGCATAAATACTTTTGTCTGAGGAGCATTGATATATTTATAAACAAAAGCTTGTCCAGCCGCAACTGGAGCTCCATGACCACTAGGACCAGTATTACATTTAAAAAACAAGGTTTTACCTTCAGATTCAGCGTGTCCAGAAAGTCCGCCTCTTTGTCTTAATGTTAATAAATCTTCAGGATACAAAGTGAATTTTTTACCCAAATGACAAAAATATTTTTTATCCCCAGTTCTTTCAAATTTTCTCTTTAAAGCTTCGTTAAAAACCGCCAAAGTTGCGTAAACAACAGGATTTGCATGTCCAGCGGCAAGCACAAATCTGTCCGCAAAACGTTTTTGCGGATTTCTAATATCCCATTTCATTACTCCAGAAAGTAACGTAGCAAGCAAAATATGAACTTTTGATCTTGAACCGCCTGGATGACCGCTTTGACTTAAATTCAAAGCGATATCAATACATTGATCCACTAAATCAGATGTAATATCCCAATACTTATAATGATTTTGAAGCGAAGCAAAAAAATTCATGATTTACATAATTTATTTAAAGACTTAAGTTTTTTTAA
>Ga0208373_1000450_pt1 | contig 71374 bp, 61 predicted proteins | sample RifOxyC2_FD_184036 | JGI IMG/M metagenome (GOLD analysis project Ga0208373, IMG submission 184036) | Soil microbial communities from Rifle, Colorado - Rifle Oxygen_injection C2 (SPAdes) | ecosystem: Environmental > Terrestrial > Deep subsurface > Rock core/Sediment | place: Rifle, Colorado...
AAACAAATAAACAGTAATAAGTTCTTGATCAGAAAACTCAGGATTGCAATTGTTCGAAAACCTTTCGCACTTGAATTTCAATTCCGACTCATATAAATCACATATATACAGGCAAAGCGATTTGTAACTTCTAAGGAACTTGCAGCCAGATTTAATATTAGCCAACGAACTGTGTACCGTGATATCAGTGCACTGGAAGAAGCAGGCGTCCCAATAATTGGTGAGGCAGGTACAGGCTTTTGCCTTATGGAAGGATACAGAATACCGCCAACAATGTTTACAGAACAGGAAATCAGTGCTTTGCTTACAGTTCAAAAATTGATTAGAAACAATAAAGATAAATCTCTTCAGGAAAGCTTGGGAAATCTTATCGTCAAAGTGAAAGCAATCTTGAAACAAGATCAAAAAGACATGACCGAAAAGCTGGAAAACCGGGTCATAGTATTTTCCGACAAAAAATCCGAAGGCACCAATCATCTTATAGCTATCCAACCCGCTATACTACAATGTTCCTTGTTAAAAATAAAATACTATTCCAAACATTCTGATATCGTAACCGAAAGAATAGTGGAGCCGCTCTCTATTTATTTTACAAAAGAAAATTGGATTCTTATTGCCTGGTGTCATTTGCGAAATGATTTAAGGGAATTTCGGATTGACAGGATACTGGAACTTACCAGGTTACTCCAAACCTTTAAAGATAGAGATTTTATCTTTGAAGACTACCTGAAAAAACTTTCTGAAAAATAGTTACTCCATGCTGACATACCCTTGACACAACCCCATCTTATTTTTGCCAAAACTTTAAATGAATAAGAAATGCAAAAAGTAAAATTAACGGGAGTTGTAATCATCCTTGCTATGATGAGTGTGGGTTGCAACAACAATGGTCATGAACAATTAAAAACAGAAAGTAAAATGAAACAGAAAGAAACAAAATCTCTCCTGCCCACTGCGGACCAATTCGTGTCGAGCCCTTTAAGAAACCGAGTTAAATTAGAGTTGAATGCCTCTGTTGATAAGGTATGGAAAGTCATCGGTCGTTTTGAACACATGCCCGAATACAGTATCGGGCTTCATAAGGTGGACGCAAAATACGTCAATTCCGGAAATTGTACTGAATATACCTGTTATTTTTTCCGGAAAAAGTAGGTGCCCCCGAAATAACCCATCGTGAAATAATGAAATGGTATGAACCTAATGTTGGTTATGCATCATCTGCAGAGGAACCTAATGCTTTTGGATATCAGCAGTCGTTAGGTTTGGTTACGCTTGAAAGTCATGAAAATAGAACCATATTAACGTGGGATATTCATTTCAATGCAGAAAATGATGATGTAATAAAAATGAACATAGCTGTTTTTGAACAATCACTCAATCATGACATTGCACAAAATCTGATAAAAATATTTGGCGGAAGGGTATTGGAAAACTACATAGAGAAGAAAAACTAAAACCAGATACTGTGAGTAATTTACTGAAAGATATTTATACCAAGGAATTTTACGATAACTTCTTCGTCATAGCCGGAGAAGTTATCCCCTTTTTTGACTCTAAACAGTTTAAACAATTAATTTTTGATTCCACTTGGGAAAGTAAAGAACTAAAACAACGGATGAGGCATACAGCTCTGGCACTGCATAAATTTATGCCTCAGAATTTCGAACATGCTTCTGTCATTATTAAAACCATAGTCGAAAAACTTCCAAAAAATAACATTAACGAGGTCAGTTTGGAATATATGTTCCTGCCTGATTATATTGAGTTGTATGGATTAGACAATATTGAAAATGCCATAACACTGTTTGAATTTATTACTCCGTTTACAAGCTGCGAGTTTGCCGTCCGTCCATTCATCATTAAATACCCTGAAAAAATGATGAAACAGATGTTGATATGGTCAAAACACAAAAATCATTATGTAAGACGACTGGCCAGTGAGGGATCACGCCCCCGGTTACCCTGGGCTATTGCTCTGCCTGAGTTCAAAACAAATCCAAGTTACATATTGCCAATTCTGGAAAATCTGAAAAACGACACATCTGAATATATAAGACGCAGTGTGGCAAACAATCTGAACGACATTGCAAAAGATAATCCGCAAATTGTAATCAAATTAGCAAAGAAATGGAAAGGAATAAGTAAGGAAACTGATGCCGTTGTAAAACATGGTTGCAGGACATTATTAAAACAAGGAAACCCTGATATTTTGGAACTTTTCGGATTTGATTGTAGTGATACATTTCAGTTAACAGATTTTAAAATTATTAACACCAAAAGTGCAAATTGGAAATAATTTGGAATTTGAGTTTTCATTAAAAAACATGGTTAATGATACTCAAACCGTCAGGCTTGAATACGCAGTATATTTTTTGAAGCTAAATGGTCAATTATCTAAAAAGGTATTTAAAATAAGTGAAAGTCAAATCCGTCAAAATGATAAAAGACAGATACTAAGAAAGCATAATTTTAAAGTAATAACAACAAAAAGATATTATAGAGGTACTCATAAACTTTCAATTATTATAAATGGTCAGGAATTAGAAATATATAAATTTGAACTGATCTAATGAGAAAGCCCAGCCACTAACATTTTGTATAAGTAATGGCAGGCGATGTGGTAAATATCAAGGTTTGTAGCCCGCTCGAACTGCGTAGCGGTTTGACAGGAAAGTACCACGCACTCTGCCACTACTCATACAATTTACCGTTAACACCAATTTAAAGAACACATATAAATAAAAAAATAGAACAAGATGAAAAGATTATTGACAATAATTTTGCTAGTAACACTTCTTGCAAGCTGTGGTGCGGTAACTAAAAAAACAAACAATATGGAAGACCAAAAAAATCAAACAGACAACTCAACCTCGCCTGTTGACACAACACCGAAGGTGACAGGAATTGGCGGCATTTTCTTTTTCTCAGACAATCCGCAGGAAACGAAAGAATGGTATGCCAAAAACTTAGGCCTTGAAATCAATGAATGGGGTTCGTCGAGTTTTGAATCCAGAAACATTAACAGACCTGACGAGATAAACTCTCTCCAATGGGTTCCTTTCAAAAAAGGGGATGAATATTTTTCCCCGTCCAAAAAAGATTTTATGATTAATTACCAAGTTCAGAACATTGAAGGACTTGTAAACAAACTCAAAGAAAACGGAGCAACTATACTTGACAGTATTACGGCTTACGACTATGGAAAATTTGTACATATTATGGACATGGAAGGCAACAAGATTGAACTATGGGAGCCTGCTGAAAATAAAGGCAACCACTAACAACGCATTGCCTTAAACGGGCGGACACAACGGCACGCTAAAGCATATTTTTTTACCCCCGATAAAATCCTTTGGTATCTTTAAATAACCTTTTTGCCGATATAGACAGGTGATGCCATCAAACGTTGTAACCATACCCGGATTATTCAAAATGCCTCGGTTTTTTATTAATGACTATTATGGGAATTGATAATCAATATTAAAAAGGTATATACCCTTAACATGGTTATACCCAAAGCGGGTTTAGCTTCGCTGAGCTTCCTCCGGTCGGTAATGGCTTGTAAAAAAATCGAAATGAACTGATGGGTGATTCGCCCGCAATCATTGTATTTTAGGAACTTGAAACAACTGTCTCACTAGGCAGGCTGAAATAAAAAGTGGCCCCACCGTCAATTTCGCCTTGAGCCCAGCAACGGCCATTGTGGCGATTGATAATCCGGTTTACATTTGCCAACCCTATACCTATTCCTTCAAATTCGTTTTGGCTGTGCAAGCGTTGAAAAACACCGAACAGCTTGTCAGCATATTGCATGTCAAATCCGGCACCATTGTCCTTTATGAAGAAAACCGTTTCGTTGTTTTTGGTATAGCTTCCTATTTCAATAACGGGTTGGGTTTTCTTGCTGGTGTATTTAATAGCATTTGATAAAAAATTAGTCCAGACCTGGTGCATGAGCTGGTAGTCGCCAAAAGTTTCCGGGAGCGGTTCAATCTTAATAGCAATGCCCCGTTCCTTAATTTCATCCTCGAAAAGCTGTAACCCCTGGTTAATTAACCGTGAGGTATTAATCGGGGTTTTCAGCAGGTTCGTATGGTTCAGCCTTGAAAAAGAGAGCAGGGCATCAATCAGGTGGCTCATCTCTACCGCAGAATCTGATACAACAGTAAGATAACCAAGTTCCTCTTCGGTTAGCTGCGACGATCTGTTTTCAAGGAAAAGGCCAATATACCCATTGATATGGCGTAAGGGGGTCCGCAAATCATGTGAAACTGAATATGAAAAAGCCTCCAGCTCCTTGTTAACTGCTTCAAGTTGTTCTGTGCGTTGAATAACACGTTGTTCCAATGATTCGTTGAGTTTTTTTATTTCTTCTTCAGCATGTTTACGAACAGATATCTCATCTAAAAGCTCTTTGGTTCTTTCGTTTACAATGCTTTCCAGGTGCTCGTTCAACGTTAGCAGTTCATCTTGTGTCTGCATTAGCTCATTGTTTCTCTGGACAGCAGCCTCATAAGTTGAAATGAGCAGGGTAAGCATCTGCTGCTGTGTGGATGTGATAAAACGCCGTTTACCGCCAAAAACAATTTCCACCCCCACTCTGATCCTCTCACTTTTTTGGATGTTTCTATTTACAAGGATTTGCTCAACATGTGAGATCAAGTAATCGTTACGATAAGGTTTAGTGATAAAATTATCGGCACCGCAAGAAATACCTTCAAGGACATCCTCGGAGCGGGTAAGGGAGGTGAGCAGTATGACAGGGATGTCCATAGTGGTTTCATCTGATTTGATTTCTTTGCAGAGTTCATAACCATTCATTTCAGGCATCATAATATCGCTGATAACTAAAGATGGTTTATTTTGCTGGATAACAGAAAGGGCGGTTTTCCCATTTTTTGCCACTACAGTTTTATAATTATGATTATTAATGAGATGCTGTAACTGTTCAGCTTGAGTTGGGCTATCTTCAACAATTAAGATATAATCCACATCATTTCCTGAATTTTTAGTGTTCTTCATAATTATTCCTCCCTCACTTTTATCAATGCAGTTAATGTTTTTATTATACCTTCTGGAGTTAGAATATGCGTTGCCGCATTTAGTTTTATTGCTTCGCCGGGCATACCGTGCACAACGGAGCTTTCTTTATCCTGCGCAAAGGTTATTGCCCCGCATTCTTTCATTATTTTCAACTCTTCAGCACCATCGTGTCCCATTCCAGTTAGTAATATCCCAACAGCGTTGGAACTGAAAACTTTTGCGGTAGTCCGAAAAAGGTATGCAACCGATGGCCGTAACCCATTTTCCAGTCCGTGGTTGCTAAGCACAATCCTGGGTCCTTCTTCAACGCCCATATGAAAATTATCAGGTGCTATATAACCGTGTCCCGCGACGGGAACTTCGCCATGAGCAGCTATATGTAAAGGAAAGTTTGTTGTATTGCTAAGCCATTCGGTAAAGCCCTCAGTGAAACCCGGTGAAATGTGCTGAACGATTAATATGGGGAAAGGAATACCGTTAGGCAGCCCGGAAAGGATTTTTTGTAATACGAGGGGACCACCCGTGGAAGCACCAATAGCAACAATCTGAATTTCTGATTGTTTGCTAATCTTCCCTCCAATTAAGGGCTGATGCGAAGATTTGCTTTTTGAAGGATAGGGAATACGTTTGACCAATTTAACTTCAGACATTAGTTTTAATGTCGTTACAAGTTGTTGTGCCTCTTTTTTAAATTCAGGGTCATCTATGCCTGGAGGCTTTTTAATTATGGCTAGAGCGCCATCTTCAATCAATTTGAATGTGAAAGCCACATCATGCGAAGTTGAACTACCGGAAATAATAACAATTGGTGTTGGATTTGTCGCCATTATTAACCGCGTTGCTTGCCGCCCATCTAGCTTTGGCATATGCAAATCCATCGCTATTATATCGGGGCGATATTTTTTAACCGCCTCAATGGCTTTTTCCCCATCATCAACAATTCCAACAATATTTAGAGACGGATCGGAAGAAATCGTGTATGCAAGCAACTGCTGCATTACAGGTGAATCTTCTACAATAAGTACGTTAATCATTGTCGGTATCCCCCAATTATTTATAAAAGTTTCTTGATGACTTCCAGTAAATTACTTTGATCAAAACTACTCTTTACAATATACGCGTTTGCTCCAACATCTATACCCCGTTCACGGTCTTCACGCGATTCGAGTGCCGTTACAAGTACAATAGGCAGATCACAAAGTTTTTTGTCTTTACGTATTTTTGCGGTAAGTTCAAAACCGTTCATCCTCGGCATGTCGATATCCGATACTATCAAATCGAATCCGCCAATTAGTGTTTTGGTAAACGCATCTACACCGTCAACGGCAGTTTCTATCAGATAACCGGCTGATTCCAGGATATTCTTTATTAATGTCCGTGAGGTGATTGAATCATCAATCACTAAAATCTTGGATTTCATTACAGTTTCAATCTCCTTCTCTTTCGATTCTTTTATAGAAAGATCCGTTTGAGTTGCCGATTTCATTAAATCGGAAACATTGATTACCGGTACAACTTTACCGGAACCAAGAACCGTGGCACCGCTTATATTCCACACCCGGGTTAATTGCTTGCCTAACTCTTTAACAAGTATCTGGCATTCTTCTATAATCTCATCAACAATAAAAGCAATCCGTTTGTCAGCGTAAACGAGTATCAATAGCTGAATAAATGTATCATGCTTTGTGGAGTGGTTCTTTTTGGTTGGCGTACCATTTCCCCCGGTTGTTATTCCTAATACATTTCCGAGCCGGACTGTTTTAAGTATCTTCCCATCAATCAATATTGTTTCTCTGCTTTCCACTGTTTTTATTTCTTTCTGGTTTACTCTTACCGCGCGCTCAACATTTATTGTAGGAATAACCACCCAATGGTTACCTATGCGCGTTAGAATGCCCCGGAATGTAGCTAAGGTTAATGGTAGTAAAAGGTGGAATGTTGTTCCAACACCCGGGCTGCTTTCTACCGACACGGAACCGCCAAGTTTTTCTACCTTTTCCTTAACAATAGCCAAACCCAGCCCACGCCCTGAAATGTCAGTGATCATTTGGCTTGTGGAAAAACCTGACTGAAACACCAGCATCAATGTTTCATTAGGGTTTAGTTTTTCCAAAGAACCTTTGTCGAGAATACCCGTTTTTATAGCTGCTTTGCGGACATTTTCAGGTTCAATGCCGACGCCATCATCGGAAATACGAATCTCTAAATGGCGGCTTTCGGTGGCATTAAAACTCATCGTTATTTTTCCCTGCGGCAGTTTATTCAGGCATTCCCGTTCACCAGGTTTTTTTATCCCATGGTCAATACAATTTCGTATCAAATGGATTAATGGGTCTTTTAATTCTTCAAGTATCCGCTTGTCAACCTCAATCTCTTTTCCCTGTACAACCAGTTCTGCTTCCTTACCCTGACTACGTGCAAGATCCCGGACAAATTTGGGAAACCCTTCTGTTATTGTAGATACCGGAAGCATCAGCACACTTTTCATCGATTCCAGATGGTCGTCAATCATCCGTCCGAGTGAACGCTGATCGGTTTCTAATGCATGAGTAACAGCTATTATATGTGTTTCGAGTTCTTTTAACCTTTCATTATTCCAATCATTTATCTTCTTTAACCCGGTTATACTTTCTGAGTAACGGGGCGAATCCCATTTTTTTTGTTCTGTTTTCCATAAGCCTATTAACCCATTAATATCCTTCATTTCGGATGACCGTTGAATGGCAGCGATTTTATATTGAATCATCTGTTCCGCTTGTAAAAAAAGAGGATCCAACTTCGATATTGGTATTCTTACCGTTCCTGCTTGTATGGGTTTTTCTCCGATGAACCGTTCTGTTGCAACGGGAATTTCATTTTCAAATGAAGCACCTGTTGTAGCTTCTTTTAGAGGATTTTTTAAAGACTCTGTTTGTTCATCAACTATTTTTCTTTGTGCATGAGTCTGTATGATGGATTGTAATTGATTTATCAGGCCCCTGTTGTCCTTCGGTGCAATTGTTCCTCCATCCGATACCATTTTAGAGATGCTGTCAACGGCTTTATAAATAAGGTCAAATTGTTCGGCTGACAGGGAAATATGTTCATTTTTTATTTTCCCGAATATGTTTTCTAAAACCTGGCAGATAGACTCAATCTCTTTCATATTAACAGATCGGGCAGCACCTTTTAAGCTGTGTGCTTCGCGAAAAATAGCCTCAATCAGTTCAGAAGCCTTTTCAAACTTGGGAGCCTTCTCTAATTCAATTAGCCCTGACGTAAGTTCGCGAATATGTTCTTCTGCTTCAACGCGAAAGGTTGCCTGAAGCCGCTTAAAGAATTCTTCGTCTTTCTTATCCATTTTTTGTGCTTTTTATTGTCATGTTGTTAGCTTATTCACTTACATCCTAAAATAATAGGCTATATTTTATACTGTTCAACCAGTAATTTCAATTTCTGGCCTAGCTCATTTAAGCCCTTCGCTGCTTTTTCGGCTTGCACCATGCTCGCGGCATTCTCCGTTCCGGCCTGGTTGATGTTATTCATGGCCAACCCGATTTGGTCCATTCCCACAACCTGTTGCTGGCTTGAGGCTACAATTTGTGTGGCCGCTTCCACTGCTTTGCTGCTGCTTTCAGCCAGTTTTTTTATCGATTCGCCCGTTTGGGCCGATTGCCTAACCCCATTTTCAACGGCCTTGCTGGTCTGCTCGGTGGCCATTACCGCGGCACTTGTAGCTTTTTGTATATCGTTTAAAATGTTGCGCACTTGTATGGTAGCTTGTTTCGACTGCTGCGCAAGGTCCTTTATTTCTTGTGCCACAACGGCAAATCCTTTTCCCTGTTCCCCGGCTTTGGCTGCTTCAATGGAGGCATTTACCGCCAACAGGTTCGATTGGTCGGCCACATCGGTCACCGAGGCTATAATACCACCTATCTGCTGGCTCTGTTCGCTCAAACGGACAATCGTGTTTGCAACGGCTTCCATCTGGTTCTGAATTTCACGCATACCGTTTATCGTTTCGTCAACGGCCTTCTGGCCGGCCTGGGTTACCTGGGCTACCTGTTGGGCGTTCTCTGAAACACGGCCTGCTTTTTGGCTCGAAAGCTGGGCTGCCTGGCGCACTTCTTCAACGGTTGTAGTTGTTTCGCTTATGGCAGTTGCTGTTTCAGCCGAACCCGATGCTACCTGTGTGGTCGATGCCAGTATCTCGCTGGCTGTTGAGCCAAGTAAATTGACACTTTCCGTTATATCTTTCATAATCCGGCGCAGGTTGTCCAGCATCTGTAAAAAGGCATTTCCCAGAATATCTTTTTCCGATTGCGGGACAACAGTACCTGTAAGATCGCCCGATGCTATTTTTTGAGCCATTGTTGCCATCCTTTTAAGCGTTACAATCATACTGCTAAAACTCTGCAAAAGGATACCAACCTCATCTTTTCGCTCAACAGCAGGCAGTTCAACATTCAAATCACCCTCACCTACACGTGTCGCTATTTTTGTAATTTCGTTTAGTGGTTGGGCAATTGTCCGGTTCAACAACAATATCATTATTATGCTGAAAAACAGGGTAATTACTCCAAATATAATAAAGAGTATTATAGCTGAGTTTGCCTGCTGCATATCAAGTGCAAGCTGGTTGTCGGCATCCTTGGCTGCTGTGTTGCCCATTTCGGTGGAAATAGACCGTATTTTTTCAAACCGTTCTTTCTGGATTGTTGCCCCCAATTTTTGGGCTTCTTCTAATTTCCCGTCTTGAATGAGTAAAATCTCATCGTTTCTCGATTGACGGTACGCATCTATTTCATTCTTTAATTCTTTCAGTTGGTTCTGAAACAGAGGATCCGTGTCGAGTTTGGATAACCCCCCGATAATATCATTAATGGCCTGCGCCCTTTCATTTATAATTCCTTCAAAAACCTGCTGTTCGGGCCTATTTTTTGTTAGCATCATATCAAGGATAGCCGCCCGGTTGAAATTCTGGTGCGACCTAAGTTCGCGCAGTTCAAGTGCTATCTGAAAATTCACGTTGTGTAGCTTTTTTTCAGATTGCGTGATATTTTGTAAACCCTGGTAAGCAATAATAATTACCGTTAAAAACAGTATCCAAATCAAACCAAAACTTAATAATAGCTTGGCTCGGGTTGAAAGGTTGATAAAATTTTTCATGTCTATTTCTCCTTATTATTAAAGTGCTTTTAAGTCGATTCCTGATTTATGATTATATCCCGGTCCTCTAAAATCCTTTGTGCATCAAGGATAATTATCTGATCGCCGGTAATCCCCCTCAAATAGGCAGCTCCGATTCCGTTTGTTGAAACAGGGGGTGTTTGTAATTCTTCAATCGCAATAGAGCGCGCGTCATTTATATTATCAGCGAGAATACCAAACTCCATTTTTTCGTTGCGGATAATAATTACTTTGTTCAGTTCCCCTAAACCTTTTTCCGGCAGGTTAAAGAATTTTTTAAAGTCGATCACCGAAACAATCTGTCCGCGCACGTTTACAATGCCAAGTACAAAAGAGGGGATGCCGGGCAGTGCTGTATAATCTTTTAGTGGATAAACCTCGCGGATAAACTTACTCTCAATCCCGTATGTTTCAGTTGCCAATCCGAATACAATAACCTCCATAAATTCTTTTTGACCTGCTGCATCGTTCTTTTCAACGGCTAAAGCCTGTGCCCTTGCTTTCAGAATAGAATGCTTTACTTCCGGGGAAAGTATATTCTTCTGATCAGGTAATTCGTGTTGTGAATTCCCCTTGCTTCTAATATCGTTTCTTTCAAACATTGCCTTTTGCATTTGTCGGGTTTTATTAATCATATTGAACTTGTTTGAAGAATCGTGCTGATAATTTCCCTGAACCTACCGGTGGTCAGACCTTCCGATTCAAATAGAATATCATCCTGGTTGCACTTATTTAATATAGAACTGGTAATCTCAAAATACTTTTTTGCTGTTATAACATTACCCTGTTGCTTACAAATATTCCCTAAGAGATAATAAGCAAGCACAAAATCGGGATTCAGGTATATGGCCCGTTTCAGTGATGCTATGGCATCGTCTAACCGGTTGTTTTCCTGTAGTATTGTTGCGTATAGATAATGTGAGCGGGGGTCGGTTTTATTGGTTTCAATTACCTTTTCACATGTGTTTATTGCCTCAATTAACTTCCCCTGGTTGGTATAAGCACGGATTAAGGCCAGTTGTTCCTCTAATGTCTGTTCGTCTTCTTGAGGTTTATCAATTACTTCAGAAAAGTTGTTTTGCGAAAACGGTGTTAACGATTCTTTATAAATTGAATTGATTGGAGTAGCAGCATCTTCTTTTTTAAAAATCTCCTTTTCGGTTTCGTGGAAATGAAAATTCAGTTTTTTGTTTGCACAATCAGGTGTTGGTTGCTTTTGGAACAAAACCTGCTCATAAGGAATCTTTTCAGTGGCAGGTATTGGCAGGCTTTTAATCCTTTCAGGGTTTTTCTGATAGAATACAGTACCCGGAATATTTATCGGGGTAAACTCCGGAAAATTTTGCATAGAAAGTTCACTTGCAGAAACTATAAGATAACCGCTTTGTTTTAATGAGTCATACAATCTCTGTTCAACTAACCTAAAATGTTCCTGAGTAAAATACATCAGAACGTTCCGGCAAAATATTATATCCATTCCATTGGTGTTGTTAAGCGATGACGGATAAACATCCTCGGCCAAATTCAGATATTCAAAGTTCACCATGCACTTAATCTCCGGAATAATTTCAAACCGATTATTTGGTTTTTGGAAAAAATACCTTTCTTTTAACCAACGGGGAGTGCCACGAAAGGACCATTGTCCGTATTCGCCGGTTTCCGCTTTTTGTAACGCTCTGGGATTAATATCAGTAGCAAGAATGGAAATATCCCAATCTTTAATATCGTGAATTTTCCTCTTGAGCGCAATTGCAATGGAATATGGCTCTTCGCCGGTTGAACATCCTGCACTCCAGACACGTATCCTTTTTTCACCTTTTTGGCAACAACGGACCATTTCAGGAATAATTATTTGTTCCAGGGCTTCAAATGTTTGAAGTTCGCGCCAAAAATAGGTCTCGGTAGTTGTAAGATTAGCCGTCAGAATTCCCACATCCTCACGGGTAAGCGAAGCAGAAATAACATGCTGGATAAACTTTTCTGTATCGGAATAACCGAACTCTTTTGCAGTAGTTACCATGTTACGTTCCAAGTTGCCCCACCGCTCTTTGGGGAAATGCAACGCAAAATTAGAAGCAATAAACCTGCTTAGCCGAGACATAATATCTTCAGAAAGAGTAACCCTCATTCTTTAATCGGTGTTAATTGTTTCTTCCAGTATTTTTTGTTCGTCAAGAACCATAACAATATCATTTCTAACCTTGGCAATACCTGACAGATAATCTGCACGTGATAACGTATTTTCATTTGTTGCTATTTGACAGTATTCAAGCTTATGAATACCCAAAACCGAATCAACTACAAGTGCTATAAGCTGTTTTGATACACGTGCAATAATTAACTGTTCGTCTAATTCAATCTCGTGGACAGGCAGGTTAAAAAGTGCGCGGATATTAACAACTTGTATAACCTCGCCATGAAAATTGATAACGCCCATAACAATTTCAGGGGTTTTTGGAAGCGAAGTAATTTCAACAATAGGGATAACACGCTCAACAGTCGATAAATTCAACGCGTAATGTTGTTCATCGAGGTTGAAGAGAACAATTATCTGGTGTTCATTAATTTTATCGCTCATGTTTTTCTCTTGCTTACCTCTATGCAAGTCGGATTAATGGTTACTGCTCAAAGATCAGTTCTACTAAAAAGAGAAATATGCTAGATAAGAAAGAACAAAGAATAATATTTAAAAACCAAACTGTGCATCAGTAAGATATTTAGATTCATATCACTGATACTGATTATTTTATCTGTGTGTTTTTTAAAGGGACGGTATTAGTCACTTTAAATAAGACAGAATCGGCGTATCCATTGTTTTATAAGGCTTACATGAATTTTTAAGATTTTTTTTACTTTAAATGCGTAATCCGGGTTAAAATTTTATTAAAGTTAAACCTTTTAAGTAACTAAGTCAATAGTAAATTAAAAATTAAATGTATTTTCAATTTTTCTCCGAACAGTTAAATCTTATATTGATATAGAAAAATGGCTCCGAATAGGGCAGGAATAGCCAGGTTCATAAACCAAAGTACCACACTGGCAGCCAATACACCAACCGTAATCGGTGTGAAAAGTCCGAAAATAACCATCGCCACGGAGCCCCGGATTCCTAATTCAGACATGGCGAATGTGGGGATAAGAGTCATTAAAAAGTAAAACTGGGTAATACCTAAAACGGCTTCGGACTTTGTTACCGAAACATTAAAGAGGGTGAGTAATAGGTAAAACTGCATGCCAAATACCAAATATCGGAACAAACTCAACCCTAAAATCCAGAAAAAATCCTTTTTTGCATAATTCTCAAAACCTTTGAAAAACGCTGGATACTTTTTTAAGATAGGCCAATGGCGGACCATTTGAATAATCGCTTTCCATTTAATAATGACAAGGAACCCCAATACCAGTTGAAGCAACGAAAAAAGATAGACCCAATGGGTATTGATGTTAATGGAATTGGGGAACCTCTGGAGGAAAAAAGGGGAAAACACCAGACCAACACTCAGTGTGACCAGAAGCTGAGTCAAATTTCCGATCATGGTTGCAACGACTCCCTGTATCCGGTTATTTTCCGATAATACAAAAACCCGTCCGGCAAATTCACCCACCCTGTTGGGTGTAAATATTGAAACCGTGATGCCCGATAGTACCGATTTTACCGATTGTTTCCTGCTGATGGGTTGAATAGGTTGCAGTAGCAGCCGCCATTTTAAAGTTTCTAACCCCCAATTTACAAACATCAATATGAAAGAAACCAGCAAAAGAATTGCCCACGAACCGTTCAGGTTATGGATTCCCTGGTTCAACAGCCCGGTATTCCACTCATACCAAAGCCTATGGGCTATAAATCCTGTACTCCCAAGGATTGCAGCAACCTTAAAACCAACAACAAGAGCTTTTTTCCATCTCATGGGAACAAATATAAAGGACTTTTTTATTTCGTACCCTATGAAACAATAAAGCGAGATGATAAACCAGGCTTTTAAAATAAGAATTAGCGCGCATTGCGTGAAATAATTCACGAATCGGGATTTGAGAAACGGTTTCTTGGCGTAAAAACCGTATCTTGCACCCATTCAAATTTCGGCTAATGGAGAGAGTCAGGGCAAAAAAACATTTAGGGCAGCATTTTCTAAAAGATCAAAACATTGCCCGTAAAATAACTGAAAGTTTTTCAGGAGAAGCCCCAACACACGTTCTTGAGATTGGCCCAGGCATGGGGGTGCTTACACAGTATTTAATCCAAAATGAGAAAATATACCTCCGGGTGATTGAAATTGACACCGAATCGGTGGAATATCTTGAGAAAAAGTTTCCTCAGCTACAGGGGAAAATTATTGTTGGCGATTTTTTGAAACTACCCTTAAATAAGCACTTTCAGGAACCTTTTGCCATTATCGGGAATTTCCCTTACAATATATCGAGCCAGATTTTATTCAAAATAATTGAGCACCGCCATTTGGTGCCCGAAATGGTTGGCATGTTTCAAAAAGAGGTAGCCGAAAGGGTGGCCGCCAAGCCGGGTTCAAAAACCTACGGAATTTTAAGTGTTTTACTCCAATCTTTTTATTCGATTGAATACCTGTTTACGGTTCATGAGCAGGTATTCGACCCTCCGCCTAAAGTCAAGTCGGGGGTTATCCGCATCAAGCGGAACAGCGTTTTGCAGCTGCCCTGTAATGAACAGCTTTTTACCCGGATCGTAAAAACAGGGTTCAATCAACGGCGCAAAACCTTATCGAACAGTTTAAAAAGTATTTTAATGAATGTAAAACCTGAACAGGAGATTTTCCGCAAACGTCCCGAACAATTAAGTGTCCATGAGTTTATTGAATTGACTCAACTGGTGGACGGCTTGTTGAAACAAAACCTGTAACAAAAGAATTCAGCATGCATTTTGAATTAACCAGAGAATACCTCGATAAATTAATCGAAGGGATTCAGCAACAAAATATTGAACTGGTCAAAAGCCTGACCAACGAGCTGCACCCGGCTGATATTGCTGAAATTATAAACCAGGTTGATAAAGAACACGCCCAGTACATCTATTTACACTTAGATAAAGAACTGGCTGCCGATGTTTTGGTGGAGCTGGAGGAAGACACCCGCGAGCAGTTCCTGAATCAGCTTTCGAGTCATGAAATAGCCACGGTCTTCATCGACAATATGGATTCCGATGATGCTGCCGACATTATTGCCGAATTGCCCGGGAAAAAGCAGGACGAAGTTCTTTCGCACATTACCGATGTGGAGCAGGCCGGCGATATTGTCGATTTGTTGAGCTACGACGAAGATACGGCGGGTGGTTTGATGGCCACGGAGCTGATTTCGGTAAATGAGAACTGGTCGGTGACTACCTGTCTGGATGAGATACGTAAACAGGCCGAAGATGTCGATGAAATTTATTTTGTATATGTGGTTGACGATTCCAATGTCCTTAAAGGGACTTTGCCCCTGAAAAAACTGATTATAGCTCCCGGAAAAACACTCATTAAAAACATCTGTGATGACAACATCATTTCAGTAAAAACAGAAACATCTTCAGAGGATGTGGCAAATATCATGGAAAAGTACAACTTGGTGGCCCTTCCTGTTGTTGATAGTATTGGGAGGCTTAAAGGGCGTATCACCATCGACGACATTGTGGACGTTATTAAAGAAGAGGCTGAGAAAGACTACCAGATGATCTCGGGTATCAGTGGTGATGTAGAGGCTTCTGACTCTATCTTCAGGCTTACCAGGGCAAGAATCCCCTGGTTGTTGATCGGTTTACTCGGGGGGGTGTTTGGGGCTTTGGTCATCGGTGGCTTTTCCGAGGAATTGAGGCTTTATCCTGAAATGGCTATTTTTATAACATTGATAACGGCAATGGGCGGAAATGCGGGAATCCAATCATCATCCATAATTGTTCAGGGATTAGCCAATAAATCATTGGCTCTGGAATCTACAATGAAACAGCTAATTAAAGAAACGTCAATTGCTTTATTGAATGGGGTTATCTTAAGCTCAATTTTATTGATTTATAATTTGTTGGTCAAACATTCGTTACCGCTCACGTTTTCGGTAAGCTTTGCTTTAATAACGGTCATAATTTTTGCTTCACTCTTTGGAACCTTTATACCATTGATATTGAACCGGCTTAAGATTGACCCGGCTGTGGCCACTGGTCCTTTTATAACTACCACTAACGACGTTATCGGCCTTTTTATTTACTTTTATATTGGCCGCTATTTTTATTTGTTGTTCACTTGAAAATTGATTTAAAAAAACAAATAGTATGTCAAAAATAATTTATGCTTTTGCTTTGGTAATGTGCTGCTCAGGTTCCCTATTTGCAAGCAACACAGAACCTTCTCAAACAGGTGTTTATACCTTAGTTATTGCCATTGTGGCCTTGCTGGTAGGAGTTTTCAATATTTTATGGATGCTCCGTATCCGTTTAGTGCACCGGGTTGATTTAATTAACCAAAAGGAGGATTTGAATTTAACCATGGAGGGGATAAAGACCGAACTTACCCGCGATATCCGTCACAACCGCAAAGAACTAATGAAGCTACAGAACCCAACTCACACAGATAAGGTTCAACCGGTTGTTAAAAAAGCCCAACCATACCAGGAATTAAAAAACAGGCCAATACAAAGCAAACCGGAATCAGAATCTCAAGATGATAAACCGGTACAACCCAAGCCTAAGAAGAAGTATTACCGGAGGCACAAACCATCGAATAAATCTGGGGAACAACAAAAAGGGAACACTGTTGACTAGTATCAAGTCAAATAAAAAGTCAATATTCATCCGGTGACTTTTTGTTAACATTATGCCTTATATTTACGACTGGAGTCACCGGGTGAATTGATGCAAACACATGCTTGACTTGACACTAGGATTTAAATTGATTCCCGTTAAAATGGGAATTAGTTAAATTTAATAGCTTTTGCCGGGCTAATCCGGGTAATTATGTAAGATGGGATCACCATCATCCCTACAATTACCAATAAAGTTCCAATATTTAAATATACCAGATGCATCACACGGAGGCTGATGGGAACCTGATCGATATAATAAACAGTGGCATCAAGTGGAACAATTCCAAAGTATTGTTGAATCAGGCATAAACCAATTCCGATAACATTTCCCCAAATAAGGCCTTTTGAGATTAAAAATCCTGATTGATACAGGAATATCCGTCTGATTTTCCAGTTATTATAGCCCAATCCTTTGAGTAAACCAATCATGTTGGTCCGTTCCAAAATTAATATCAACAACCCCGAAATCATGTTAAACCCTGCAACTAAAAGCATGAGTGTTAAAATAATCCACACGTTGATGTCCTGCAAATTCAACCAGTCGAATATTTGAGGATAACGTTGTTTAATGTTGGTAATCTTCAATTTTGAACCATCCTCCGTAAAATGATAACCAGCAATCTCAAAAATGCTATCGGTTTGCATATCCAGGTTTTTAAAATCATCAATCAGTATCTCGTAACCGCTAATTTGGTCATCGGTCCAGTTATTTAATTTTTGCAAATGCCTCATATCCACCAAAGCAAAGGACTTATCAAAATCCTCGATGCTGGTTTTATAAATCCCACAAACCTCAAATTGTCGCATACGGGGCGGATCTTGCACAAAATAGACCGTTAGGTTATCATCCACGTTTAGTTGCAGCAAGTTGGCAATATATTCCGAAATTAAAATCAGGTTCGATTTCACCGTATCTTGAAATGTAGGAACGGAACCTTTTATGAGGCACTTTTGCAAAAACGTCCAATCATGTTTTGAATCCACACCTTTTAATACAATTGCCTGGATGTTATTGGTTGTTTTAATAATGCCCGATTTGGTAACATAAACTTGTACATGTTTTACCCCCGAAATCTTTTTTATCATGTGCAATGGCACCTGGTCTCTTTGAACCGGGGCGGTCTCAAAGGAATTGTTCGAATCAAAATTGGTAATCTGGATATGTGAACCAAAACCAATCACCTTATCCCTGATTTCGTTTTTAAACCCAGTAACAATGGCCACACTTAAAATCATAACCGCCAAACCAAGGGCAATTCCAAATACAGCAATATTTACAATCGGTCCAGAAATCTGTTTCTGATTTTCGGTACTAAAGGTGATTTTCCGGGCTATAAAGAGTTCTGCGTTCAACGTAAAATATGTTTGATAAGGAGTCAAAAGTACGAAATTCAGAAAAAGTTCCAACAACTTAAATTTAGATGCAAGATAATTGTTCCAATCAACGCGAAGGGGGGCCAACCTCATTGTTTAAAATTATCAGAATGGGTTTTAAATAATTATTCTATCTTGTGCCTGTAATAACTTATAAGGATGTATTCCGACGGATATAGAGAACAAGGTCTTCGACAGCAATTAGTTAGCGAGATTATCAAAAAGGGGATCAAAGACAAGCGGGTGATTGAGGCTATTGGAAAGATTCCCCGCCACCTCTTCATGGATAGTGCTTTTGTGAATTTTGCCTACATCGATAAAGCCTTTCCCATCGGAAGCGGTCAAACCATTTCGCAGCCTTATACCGTAGCCTTTCAAACCGAACTTCTTAAAATAAACAAAGGAGACAAGGTGCTGGAAATCGGCACAGGTTCCGGCTACCAAACGGCCGTTTTGCTTGAGCTGGGGGCCAAGGTTTTTACCATTGAACGGCAACGGAACCTATTCCTGAAAGCCCAACGGTTTTTGCCACAGCTTGGCTACCACCCACAATTCTTTTTTGGCGATGGGTACCTCGGAAAACCCACCTATGGCCCCTACGACAAAATATTGATTACCGCAGGTGCGCCTGAAATCCCACCATTATTAGTTCGGCAACTTAAACCCGGCGGATTCCTTGTAGTTCCCTTAGGAGAAATGTCGCAGACGATGGTCCGGCTCATTAAATCCGATCAGGGTAAGGATATTATTGAAGATCACGGTGCTTTCTCGTTCGTCCCCCTTTTAAAAGGCACAGCTTACGATAAATAAAACATTCAAAAACCCGGTACAACCAGAACAAACTTATTGTTTGATGTGCTTCTTAACATCCTGAATTGCTATTCTACAACATAGCGCAAACGTTTACATCCTTTTTGCAGAATCCTAATTTTGCCCACGGATATTTTTTTAGGTTTTATTATGAACGAAAGCGAAATCACGTTAAATCCGAATAGGTTAGTCCGTTATTTACGAAAACCTGCTTATGAATTTACCAAAAGTGACATCATTCAGTTTGTTGAGGATAATGGGATTGAGATGATTAATTTTCGTTATGTGGCGGAAGACGGGAGGTTAAAAACGCTTTCATTTATCGTGTTAAACATTGAGCATCTCGATTCTATTCTAACTTACGGGGAGCGGGTGGACGGGTCAAGTTTATTTTCCTTTATCGAAGCAGGTTCGAGCGATTTATACGTGATACCAAGGTATCGGACTGCTTTTATCAATCCATTTGCAGCCGTTCCAACACTTGATATTTTGTGCTCGTTTTACACCAGTGATGGAAAACCTCTGGAAAGCGCCCCGGAATACATCTTGCATAAAGCCCATCAGTCGTTTAAAAATGCAACAGGTTTTACCTTTAAAGCAATGGGTGAATTGGAGTATTACATTATTACGCCCATCCCTGAAACCGATTTGTATCCGGCCACCGATCAAAAAGGGTATCATGCTTCGGAACCTTATACCAAATGGCAGGAATTCAGGATGGAGGCCATGCGCCTGATTTCCCAGGCAGGGGGTCAAATAAAATATGGCCATTCTGAGGTCGGGAATTTTTATGACGAGACAAATTATTACGAGCAACAGGAAATTGAATTTCTTCCGGTTGATGTTGAGGAAGCCGCCACGCAATTGGTAATTGCCAAATGGATACTGCGGATGTTGGCAAAAAAACACAACATCCTGATAAGTTTTGCCCCAAAAATCACGGTAGGCAAAGCTGGCAGCGGGTTGCATGTGCATTTTCTGGTGGAAAAAGATGGCGAAAACATGATGGTTGACCAACAAAACCTGAGTGTGACTGCAAAAAAGGCCATTGGCGGGATTCTCGATTTAGCCGGGGCATTAACCGCGTTTGGGAACACCATACCTACTTCATACCTGAGGTTGGTCCCTCACCAGGAGGCCCCAACGAATATCTGCTGGGGCGATAGGAACCGTTCTGTCCTGGTCCGGGTGCCTTTAGGTTGGCTTGGAAACCTGGACATGGTGAAAAATGAAAACCCTAAGGAGAATGGTTCAATAAAACCGATAAAGAGCAAGCAGACCTGTGAGCTCCGCTCGGGAGACGGCAGCGCTGACATTTTCCATTATTTTGCGGGCATCTTACTTGCGGCAAAACATGGCCTCACCATGAAAAATAGTCTGGCTTTAGCCGAATCTTTGTACATGGATGTGAATATTTTCGATCAGAAATACAAGGAACGCAAGGAGAAACTGAAGAGTCTGCCGACCAGTTGTTTTGATTCTGCCGAAGAATTATTGAAACGCAGGTCGGTATTTGAAGAAGAATTTATCTTTCCAAGTGGAGTGATTGATAGGGTGGCAAATATGTTAAAAGCCCATAACGATCAGAATTTGAGCGAGAAACTATATGGCAAGCATAAAGAGATTGCCCAATTGGTTGAGAATTACTTACACTGCCAATAGAATTTAAAACATTACCGATGAGGTAATTTTACGTGCATAATGTTGATTTTTGAGTAAAAAAAACCGCTCCGTTTTCGGAAGCGGTTTTTTTAGCATCACCAATGCTGTATTTTATGTACCACTTAGGATGCAAGGATCGTTTATAATAAACTCCTTGCTGGTAAAGCAGCTAAGTACGGACCCAAATAAAATCCTTAGTAAACAAGGTGGTCGTTGTGGTTAAGCGTCTATTCGGGCTTAATTGCCTTCGTTACAGAGGAATTTAATCCGCATCAAGCGAATATCTTCTTCGGTGTATTCATCTTCGCCAAGGACTTTGAGTGCATCATCAATGGATTCACTTTGAGCCTCTTCGCGGAAATAGTCATATATTTCGTCCTGATGTTCCTCATCAAGCACTTCGTTGATGTAATAATCGATATTGAGTTTGGTTCCTGAAAATACAATGGCTTCAATTTCTTTGAGTAAATCGTTCATCTCAATTCCTTTCGATTGGGCAATATCATCTAAAGCAACCTTGCGGTCGATGCTTTGAATAATATGAACCTTCAATCCCGACTTGTTGACCACGGATTTCACAACCAAATCTACAGGGCGGTCAATTTCATTTTCGTTCACATAAATAGCAATCAATTCGCAAAACTCTTTCCCATAGCGGGAAGCTTTACCTGCGCCCACACCTGTCATGTTCTGCATTTCTTCAGCAGTAATGGGGTAATGTATGGCCATATCCTCAAGCGACGGATCCTGAAAAATAACAAAAGGAGGGAGGTTTTTCTCTTTGGCGATCTTTTTCCTCAAATCTTTCAGCATGGCAAACAGCATAGGATCGGCAGAACCGCCACCTTGTGGGGCCGATAGTTCCTCTTCGGCTTTGTCATAGTCGTGGTCATGCATCATCATGAAAGGTTCAGGATGTTCAAGGAACGCATGACCTTTGGCAGTCATTTTAAGTAATCCGTAATTCTCGATATCTTTTGCAAGGAATTTGGCAATCAGTGCCTGCCTGATAACGGCATTCCAAAACTTGAGGTCTTTTTCTTTGCCAATCCCAAATTCGGGCAGGTGATGGTGTTTATACGATTTCACCCCATAGTTGGAAGTTCCACAAAGGATGCTGGCCACATGATCGGCCTTAAAGTATTCTTTAACAGCTACAACCACTTGCAGTAACATCTCAATATATTCCTGACCTTCAAACTGCTCTTTGGGATTCTGGCAGTTGTCGCAGGTTTCGCAATTGTGTTGGGTGTATTCCTCACCAAAATAATGAAGCAGGTGTTTGCGTCGGCAGAGGGCCGATTCGGCATAGGAAACGGTTTCGAGCAACAAATGGCGGCCAATCTCCTGTTCAGCTACTGGTTTGCCCTGCATGAATTTTTCGAGTTTCTGGATATCCTTGTACGAATAAAAGGTAATGCATCGGCCCTCGCCGCCATCGCGGCCAGCGCGCCCGGTTTCCTGATAATATCCTTCAAGGCTTTTGGGAATATCATAGTGGATGACCAAACGGACATCGGGCTTGTCAATTCCCATTCCAAAAGCAATGGTTGCCACAATAATCTCCACTTCTTCCATCAGGAACTTGTCCTGGTTTTGCGAGCGGGTATTGGAATCCATCCCGGCATGATATGCCAATGCCTTTATTCCATTCACCTGTAAGGTTTCGGCCAATTCTTCGACCTTTTTCCGGCTTAGGCAGTAAATGATGCCAGATTTTCCCGGGTTATTTTTAAGAATCTTGATAATTTCTTTTGTTGCATCGGTTTTTGGCCGCACCTCGTAATACAGGTTGGGCCGATTGAACGATGATTTAAAAATGTCGGCATGCAACATCCCCAGATTTTTTTGAATATCGTGCTGTACTTTTGGGGTAGCCGTTGCTGTAAGGGCAATGATTGGCGCTTTTCCAATTTCTTCCACAATCGGACGTATCCGGCGGTATTCTGGTCTAAAATCGTGGCCCCATTCCGAGATACAGTGAGCCTCGTCAATGGCATAGAACGAAACCTGAATCTGCTGTAAAAACTTGATGTTTTCCTCTTTAGTTAATGATTCAGGAGCTACATAGAGCATCTTGGTTTTACCGGCCAGGATGTCGGATTTAACCACCTGAATTTCATTTTTGGTTAAAGAGGAATTGAGAAAATGAGCCACTCCATCTTCATCGCTAAAACCCCTCATGGCATCCACCTGATTTTTCATCAGGGCAATGAGAGGGGAAATAATTATAGCAGTGCCCTCTTTAATAAGGGCAGGTAACTGGTAACAGAGCGATTTGCCGCCTCCTGTGGGCATGAGGACAAACGTATCCCGCCCTGCCAACACATTTTTGATTATTTCTTCCTGATTCCCTTTAAAAGTATCAAAACCGAAATGCTTTTTTAAATAACCGGTCAATTCCATACTTCAACACACTTTCCGTCCTAAAAAAATTGGAACGCTAAATTAATACAAGGTTATGTTTGTCTAACTAAGTTAAGAAAAAAAATGCACTTTTGAACATGTAAGTTTTTTTTGTTCAACGAAATTAGTACGTAACTTTGGCGGCAATTAGTATAATGATCTGTAAAAACAAATTTAACTGCCTGATATTATATTTGTTGCAATAATATTTCAACAATTAACTTTTTAGCAAAAAAATGCAAACGGTTGAATTTTTGTTTAGAAGTTTTTTGTTTTTCAATTCAATAAACTATTAAAGATGAAAAGTTTTCAAGAAATAATTGCCTCAGGGAGAAGAGCAGTTTTACACGAGGCTGAAGCAATAAAAAACCTGGAAGGGTATATTAATGAGGATTTTGCACATTGTGTAGAATTGATTTATCAGAGCAAAGGAAGAGTGGTAATTACCGGTATTGGGAAAAGTGCCAACATATCACAAAAAATTGTAGCCACCTTGAATAGTACCGGAACTCCTGCCATTTTTATGCATGCAGCCGATGCCATTCATGGAGATTTGGGAATAGTCCAAAAGAACGATGTGGTAATCTGTGTTTCCAGAAGTGGTGACACTGCGGAAATTAAAGTGTTAATTCCCCTGTTAAAAACGATGGGAAATAAATTGATTGCCATGGTTTCAAATACTCATTCGGTTTTAGCACAACAAGCAGATTATATCTTGAATGCCTACATTGAGAAAGAGGCTTGCCCGAACAATCTGGCCCCTACATCGAGTACAACGGCACAATTGGTTATGGGGGATGCTCTGGCAATTGCATTGCTCGAATACCGCGAGTTTTCATCTTCAGATTTTGCCAAATACCACCCAGGAGGCACCCTAGGTAAAAAACTTTATTTAAGGGTCAGCGATTTATATCACAACAACGAAAAACCACAAATCCAATCAAACTCGTCGATAGATGAGGTAATTATGGAAATGACCACTAAACGGTTGGGAGCAACCTCGGTTTTGGATGAAAACGGGAAACTGGTGGGGATTATTACCGATGGTGACTTGCGGAGGATGTTGGTTTCAAAACGACCTGTAAACCAATTAAAAGCGTTTGATATTATGGGAAAAAATCCACGGACAATTGAGGAAAGTGAATTGGCTGTAACAGCTTTTCAGATGATGGAGCAAAATAATATTACCCAGTTAATTGTAGTCAACCAGGGGAAATATGTGGGAATGATTCACATTCATGATATTCTTAAAGAAGGAATTGTATAATTGCGTAGCTAACAAACCTTTTCTGCTGAGGCAAATTTATTTGCAGGTTTATTAACAATATTGCGTTGATAAGAATTTGCGGCTACCTCAGTATCAATGCATGAAAACAGATAGTTTTGTAAAAAAACTAAGGCATGTTGCATATTTCGCTTGTAGGTAGTACAAATAGTTTACAATTTATCAAAGCCATTGAAGGGAACCCTTCGCTCAAATTATCGGGAATTTTTGATCCAAGTTTTCAATTCGATGTTCCTAAGAATCTTCGCGGGTATCCTGTTTATTATAGTTTTGCCGAGCTTTTAAAGCATTCACAAGCCATTGCTTTTTCATCGGTCGAGAACACCTATTTTCCATTTATTGAGCGGGCTGTTCAGTTTTCAAAACCTGTTTTTTTACAGAGTACTTATTATCTTTCCTTAGAAGAGCATCAGCATTTAGTTAAATTGAAAGATGAAGCTGGGGTTGTCATCCAATTGTACCATCCTTTTTTATATCAGGGGGTTATTGATGAATATGCAAAACGGAGCAAATCACCATTATATATCGATTGTCACTCGTCGTGGGAGGGAGAAAAAAACCTGCTTCCCATAGTCCGCAAACAGGTGAGCGGAATCATCCCCTTTTTGGGAAATAATATAAAGCGGGTTACAGCCAACACGTTCTCATCGTTATCCGAGGTTCCGGATATTATTCAATTGCGGATTGATTTTAACAATGGAAATATGGCCAACATTCATGTTAATTCGGTGGAAAAGGGTTACACCAACACCCTGAGGGTTTTTGAATACCAATCGAATTTTCAGATTGATCTGCGGAATAATGAACTACAATACACAAACAATCAGAGTAACCCGGTTTTAATTGGTTCTTCCGAAGAATATAGCCATGATAAGTTATTGAAAAAACAGTTTGACATCTTCTATAAAAATGTTGTGAATCATACACAACCCCGCAACACTATTGAAAATGAATGCATCTCCTATAAAATTATGGAGAAAGTAAAAGAAAAGCTGCGGGTATGCATTGACATTTAAGAAACGTTGGCATTTTTTATTTTCTTTGCAATATTTTTTTAAAATCATCGTTTCAACTTTAAAATTTTGCTTATGCAAAACAACATTGGTACACTATTTACCCCCCTGTTTTTTTTCATTGTTTTTTCAGGTTGTGAATTCATTAACCCTGACGAACAAGTTCCATCGTATATTCAAATTGATGAAATTTCCTTGACCCACGAAGACGCTATCGGCATTACCGATGCCTGGGTATATGTGAATACTGAATTTATTGGTGTTTTTGAATTGCCTGCGAAATTCCCGGTTCTGGCCGAGGGAGAAACCGATATTATGATTTCGGCGGGCATTAAAGTAAATGGAATTGCCAATTCCCGGAGCTATTACCCATTTTACACCTCCTATCGAGCTGATAGGATATTGGAACCATCGGAAACCATAGTTATCAATCCTACATTGAGCGATGCTGATTATACAACCATAGCCTGGAAGGAGGGATTTGAGAACACCTATAATTTTGCTACAGATGACGATTCCGATACATCGCTTTACATATCAACATTAAAACCTTTTTCAGGTACAGGTTGTGGGGTTTTTTACATGGATACCGCCAATAATTATTTTATGGCAAGATCTGTTGAATTAACCATACCAAAAATAAATGCCAACCGTGGCATGTACTTAGAGATGAACTTTAAGTGCAATAATTATTTTGCAGTTGGGTATATAGCAAGCAATGGCGATCTGGAACAACTAATAATCCTGAATCATGCCAACGAGTGGAAGAAAATCTACATAGACCTTTACAATGCACTTTCAGTTATTTCCGAAGGTTATCCCTACAGAATTTATATTGAGGCTTATCTGGAAACGGATGTAGAGCATGCCACGATTTTAATTGACGACATGAGAATTGTTCAATAAAGAGGTGTATGGAGCAAAAGAAACCCAGGATTCAGGTAGCTAAATATGTGATAGCCGATTACTTTGCTGCTATGATTTCATGGTTTGTGTTTTTTGTTTATCGAAAAATTATTACAGCCACACCTTATCACCCCTTTACCAACAATGATTTATTGGATAAAAAACTGATCGCCGGGCTGGTTCTGATACCCTTGTTTTGGCTGTTGATTTATTATGTGTCGGGTGAGTATCATAACATTTTCCGGAAATCGAGGCTTCAGGAATTGGGTAGAACTATTTTTATTACCACTCTTGGAGTGATTCTGATCTTCTTCTTGCTCATTCTCGACGACACCATTATCTCTTATAAAAACTATTACCAGTCGTTTTTCTTTTTGTGGAGCATCCATTTTATTTTAACCTACTTACCAAGGGTCACCTTCACAACCATCACCAATTCTAAAATTCAAAATCAGAAAATTGGATTCCCTACACTGATTATTGGGAGCAATGAGCAGGCGCTACAACTCTATCTGGATATGAGAGCAGAACCAAAATCGGCAGGAAATCAAATCATGGGATTTGTTACCATTAATGGTGGGGCAAAAACCCCATTGAGCGGTTACATCCCGCATTTAGGAAAGTTAGAGAATTTGATAGATACAATCAATAATCAAAAAATCGAAGAAGTGATCATCGCGATTGAACCATCCGAAAGGGAGAAGATTCAGCAGATATTGGTAAAAACCAAGGCCACCAAAGTGATGGCGAAAGCCATTCCCGATTTATTGGATATTCTTTCGGGCTCCGTGAAGATGTCCTCCCTGTTTGGGGTCCCTTTGATTGAACTGTCGCACGAGTTTCTGCCAGCATGGCAGGAGAATATGAAAAGGGTTATTGATGTATTGTTTTCCAGCATTGCACTCATTTTGCTGAGCCCATTTCTGCTTTTTTTAACCATTGGGGTAAAACTGTCCTCCAAAGGGCCTATTTTATATTCACATAAGCGGATGGGACGATACGGGAAACCGTTCCGGATTTATAAGTTCAGGTCGATGTATGTTGATGCTGAAAAAAATGGACCCGCTCTCAGCAGTAAAGAGGATCCCAGGGTGACTCCCTTTGGGAGGATGATGCGGAAAATGAGGTTTGATGAAATCCCTCAATTTTACAATGTTCTAAAGGGAGATATGTCAATTGTCGGACCACGACCCGAACGTGAATATTATGTGGAGCAGATAGTACAACGTGCCCCACATTACTTGCTTTTGTTTAAAGTGCGGCCAGGCATCACTTCCTGGGGGCAGGTGAAATTTGGATATGCCGAGAATGTAGAGGAGATGATCAAACGGCTGAATTACGACATCATTTATTTAGAGGATATGTCCCTTTATGTAGATTTAAAAATCATGATTTACACCATTAAGACCATCTTTCAGGCCAGTGGTAAATAACCCGAAAACCCTGACTTTTATCATAGCCATCGCAGAAAACAGGTCGAAAATAAATTATTACTTTGGCATCGTTTTTTGAAAACTCAAAATCAAGCAACTATGCACCAAAATATTAAGTTTGTTTCGGCCCAAGAGGCTGTGAAAGTTATCAAAACAGGCGATAGGATCCATATCCACAGTGTAGCCTGTGCACCCCAGAAGTTAATTGAGGCCATGTGCGAGCGTGGGCGGAACCGGGAGTTTAAGAATGTGAAAATTCAGCATCTGCACACCGAGGGGCCTGCTCCTTACGCATCGAAAGAATTTGAAGGCATTTTCCAGTTACAGAGTTTTTTTGTCGGGCACAATGTGCGGCAGGATACACAGGAGGGCTATGCCGATTACATTCCAGTGTTTTTGCACGAGACCCAACGCCTCATCCGCGAAGGATACACCAAAGTAAATGTGGCCATGGTTCAGGTTTCTCCCATCGACAAGCATGGTTATGTTTCGTTAGGAACTTCGGTGGATGCAACTTTGGCTGCTGTTCAAACCGCCGATACGGTTATTGGGGTAATTAATCCAAATATGCCGAGGGCTTTTGGCGATGCCATGATCCGTGCCAATTGCATCGATATTTTCTGTGAAGATAACAGCCCGCTTATTGAAGCCCATTTTACCGATCCTGATCCGATAGAGGCTGCCATAGGGCGCAATGTAGCTGCACTTATTGACGATGGTGCAACTTTGCAGATGGGTATCGGGGCTATTCCAAATGCGGTTCTTTCGCAACTGGGGAACCACAAAAACATTGGCATTCATACCGAAATGTTTGCCGACGGTATTTTACCTTTGGTTGAAAACGGTGTTGTGAATGGGGCCATGAAAGGGATTGATGTGGGTAAAATGACATCTACCTTTTTAATGGGGAGTAAAAAATTATATGACTTTGTGGATGACAACCCCGGTGTAATTATGAAAGATGTGCGTTACACCAACGATATCAATGTGATATGTCGGAATCCAAAAGTTACAGCAATCAATTCGGCCATTCAGGTGGACTTAACCGGGCAGGTATGTTCCGATTCCATTGGGACCAAGCACTACTCGGGAGTAGGCGGACAAATTGACTTTATCCGGGGTGCCTCCATGAGCCCGGGTGGGAAACCTATCATTGCCATGCCATCGGTAACTCAAAAAGGGATGAGCAAGATTGCACCTACCTTACATGTGGGAGCTGGTGTGGTAACCACACGTTCCAACATGCATTGGCTGGTCACGGAATTTGGCGCGGTGAATTTGTACGGAAAATCGTTGCAAGAAAGGGCAAAACTCATTATTAGTATTGCTCATCCCGATCACCGCGAATCTCTTGATAAAGCGGCATTTGAGCGTTTTGGGCCGCATTTCCATTTCGTGGTTTAAAATATTTGATTTTTTTGCGACCTGTGTATTTTCAACTTCAAAAGGTTGAATCTTACATGGGTTTTATTTTATCCCATGCTAAGCGATAAAAGTGCTTATAGTAGCAACTATTTGCGTTAATCGGGGGTTCTCCAAAATATATTTTGTTATCATGTTTTTTATAATGTGATTTACAAAACCTTAGTCGATTCAGCATTTCCATTGCTGAATTTGGGTTACAGAATTGAAAAAATCCTATCTTTAACAAAAATCTAAGGAAAGATGAAAGCAGGAGTAAAAATTGGGATCATTCTGGCATCTGTTTTAGTTACACCTTTGATTATCGGACTTTTTCAGCCCAAGGAACGTTTGGTAACCGAAATGGATTTAATTGATAAGATGTATTTTTTTATTCTGGCAGATATTACAAACCATTGGGAAGAATCTGTCTGGAGGCATGACTTAGATACCATGATTCAAAAGGATGTAGTTGACGGACAAGATGCCTGGATGGAATATTATACCAATGGTGATTCTGTTTTGTTGATTACCCAAAAAACTACGGAGACAGATTATATCCGGATTATTCATAAACCCGATGGACGTCAACTGATGCGTGTAATTACACTTGCCGATTACAAAGGAAAAACCGCTATCCGGATGTCGGAAGAGGTTTATGTGGCCAATCCCGTGAAGCGGTTTATTAATTTATTTGCTGATCCTACTAAAAAAAGGATTAGAAACTACCTGAATGACTTAAAGGAAAAAAACAAACCGGATCCCAATGCAGAGCAAGTTGATAGCTTTTAAATAAAAAAGCGCAAATGAACTTTCTTTCCATTTGCGCTTCATATCTTCATTCAATTTTCTTACAATCTTGCTTTAATTGCTTTAGTTTCGGCTTCAAAGCCAGGTTTTTCCAATAAGGCAAACATGTTTTTCTTGTAAGCCTCCACCCCTGGCTGATCGAAAGGATTCACTCCTAAGATGTAACCTGAAATTCCACAGGCAATTTCGTAGAAATAAATCAACTGCCCCAGAAAGTATTCGTTTAACAAAGGCAATTCTACCCGGATGTTAGGAACATTACCATCAACGTGGGCGATAATGGTTCCCAATTCAGCCATTTTATTCACCTCATCCATCCGTTTCCCGGCCAGGAAATTCAATCCATCCAAATTGGTTGCATCTTTTTCAATCACTACTTTAGAATCCGGTTGGGCAATGGAAAGCACTGTCTCGAATAAATTCCGCTGACCCTCTTGGATATATTGACCCATACTATGCAAATCGGAAGTAAAATCGACACTTGCCGGGAAAATTCCTTTACCCTCTTTGCCTTCGCTTTCGCCATATAACTGTTTCCACCATTCTGCCACATAGTGCAGTTTCGGATTGTAGTTTACCATAATTTCAATTCCTTTGCCTTTGCGTAGCAGGGCATTGCGTGTAGCGGCATAAATAGCGGCAGGGTTATCCTCAAATTTGGTTGAGGCGCCGGTTTGTTTCTCCATATCAACCGCACCTTTAACCAATTGAGTAATATCGAATCCGGCAATGGCAATGGGCAAAAGACCCACTGGGGTCAACACGCTGAAACGTCCGCCCACATCATCGGGGATTACAAAGGTTTTGTATCCCTCCTGAGTGGCCAAGGTCCTTAATGCCCCTTTTTTCTCATCGGTGATGGCAACCGTACGTTTGGCAGCATTTTCTTTTCCGTATTTCTTCTCCAAATCGGTTTTTAAGATACGGAAAGCAATGGCAGGTTCGGTGGTAGTTCCCGATTTTGAAATAACCACGATTCCCCAGCTACGCGAATGAAGCATATTCCGGAGTTCGGTCATGTAATCTTCGCTGATGTTTTGGCCGGCAAAAACTACCAAGGGATTTCTGCGTTCTTTGAGCTGGATAAAATTATCGGAAAGGGCATCAATAACTGCTTTTGAACCAAGATAGGATCCCCCGATACCCACTACAACCACTATCTCACAATCTTTTTTAAATTGGTCGGCTGTAAGTTGGATGTCTTTCAGTGCTTCGAATGAAATGGAAGAGGGTAGATTTACCCACCCCAGGAAGTCATTCCCTTTACCTGTTTTTTTGTAAAGTGCCTCAATGTGCGCATTTATCTCGCCCTGGAATCCGAAAATATCTTCTTTACGGATAAAGCCCAAGGTCTTTGAATAATCGATTTTAATTTTTGTCATTTTTGTGCAAAATTTATATTGTTGTTGAAATTGAGTCTAGGTAAGCTTTTCGGTCAGTTCGTTAATAATCCTGCGCGGCGATTGTTTCTCGTAAAGGATTTGGTAGATGCTATCGGCAATGGGCATGGTCACCCGGTGTTTTTTGTTTATTTCCCAAATGCCTTTAGAGGCAAAATACCCTTCGGCCACCATGTTCATTTCGCTCATGATGTATTTAATGGTATAACCTTTACCTACCATGGTTCCAAAATAGCGGTTGCGGCTAAATTGTGAATAGGCTGTAACCAAAAGGTCTCCCAAGTAGGCACTGTCTTTAATATCCCGATGGATGGGATACACGGTATCGGTAAACCGTTTCATTTCGCGGATGGCATTGGAGATAAGCACAGCCTGAAAATTGTCGCCAAAACCCAACCCATTGCAGATACCCGAACCTAATGCGTAAATGTTTTTTAATACCGCAGCATATTCGGTTCCCAGAATATCGTCCGACAAGTTGGTACGGATGTAGTGGTTGTTATACAGTTCAGTCAAGGCTTTTGCCTTTTCTTCGTGAATAAAAGCAATGGTTAGATACGACAACCGTTCCAAGGCTACTTCCTCAGCATGGCATGGGCCTGAGATAATCCCAAGTGATTCATAAGGGACATTGTATTTGTCGTGAAGAAATTCGCCAACCAAAAGATTGTCGTCGGGCACAATTCCCTTAATGGCTGAAACCACAGTTTTACCTTTCAAAGAAACTGTCAGACCCTGCAAAGCAAATTTTAAATATGCCGAGGGGATGATGAACATCACTGTATCCGACTCTGAAACCAGTTGGTTAATATCACTGGTAAGATTCAATAGCTCGGGATCGAATTCCACATCGCTCAGGTATTTTGGATTGTTCCCGAATTCTTTGATATGCTCGACCACATCTGCCTCGTGTATAAACCAATTGATGGGCTGTTTTTTCTCAAGAATGATTTTAGCATTGGCTGTTGCCCAACTTCCACCGCCTACAATCCCTATTTTCCCTAAATTAAACATGCGTTTGTCATGATTTAAATATGGGCAAAGATAAGAAAATAGGAGATTTGTAATTGAACAATTAAACAAATGAGCAAATTGGTTGGAGTTCAACCAATTTGCTCATTTATCCAGTAATTGTCAGAAAGATTATTTCTTTTTAAAGACCTCAAAAGTAAAAGTTTCCAGTTTGCGTTCGTCGGGAGGAATGGTCATGATCCAATCGATAATTTCTTTATACCCAACTTTTCCGGTATAGTAAAGGTCATTTTTTAATAGCACAATGATCAACCGGTGTGTCTCTTTATCCTTCTTTTCAGCAGAAACCTCATAGGAATTTATTTTGTCAAGATCGGGGAAGTTTGTGATTTCAAGCGCGGGCAACAATTTCGATTTTTCCCACTCGTTTGGGTAGATTGGGTAAGGCTCATCGGTAAAAGCAAAAACCCTGGCATAGCAAGGGATGGTAGGTTTTATGGAAAAGGTGAGGCCACTGCCTGATTGATAAAAAGGCTGAACCCCTTCTATCCATGCATCAAAACTTAAATCTTTGGTTACATTGTATTTAACGACGGTACAATTAATAGTAACCACGTATTTTATTTGGTTTTCGGCAGTAAAGCTGGGGCGGGTGTCCACAACTTCAATATCTTTTACGGTTCCTTCAATGTTCGAAAGGATATCGGAGGTAAAAAGTTCTTCAAAGGTGTTGTCCGATTCTTTACGGAAGTAGTCGGTATAGGAATTAATATTTTCTTCAATACCGGCCTTTTTTAACGCGTTAATCTTGGCATTGTTAATGGCTTTTTGCTTCACTTGTTCCGGCGACAGTTGCTCGCCTCCAATGGCATCACCTGTAATGCCCATTAACTGGAATTCTTCGGTTTTCTTTTGGCTAAATCCTTGGATAGCAATAAATAAAAAAATCAGGCATGCGGTAATCACTTGTTTTTTCATCGTGTTAGAATATTTGATTGGTTTCGATAAATTGGCCTTCGCTGATGCGGAACACCGACCATTTTGTCCCGGGCTCTCCTTGTGGGATTTGGAACACATACAGTAGTTTTCCTTCGGCATATACTTTTACAGTTGCCTTTGAATCGGACAGGTCATTTGCATTTTTGTTTGCACGGTTGGTAAAATCATGCACAAAAAAATCATAGGTGGCTAAATCGTCAATATCATGAATGGTGATTGTTTCGGGGCCATAACCATCCATGTCGTCGCGGTCGAGTTCGCCTTTTCCATCGGCCAGTATGCGGGTATGGTGGTACGAAATGTGGTAACTGTTTTCTTTCATAAAGTGGGCATCCAAATCCACCGGGTTTTGGTCCCAATCCAGGATTATCCTTACGTCTTTCAAATCTAAAACAGGAGAGATGCTGATCCGGTTAAAGAAAAAGGTGCCGGCAATCACTTCCACGTTTAAGTCGCTGGTAATATATTTTGGGCATTCAAAATGTACTTGCAAAAAGCCATCTTCTTCAGGTGCCGGAAAACGGATTTTCCCCTCTTTGTCGGTAGTGAACCTGTTCTCAGTTTCAATGGTTACGGTGGCTCCTGAAACGGGGTCGCCTGTTAATGCATTAAAGAACCTGAGGGTGAGGTTCCCCGATTCGTCTTCCTCCACCACATCGTCGAATTTATTCTTAAATTTCTCATGATTTTCCTGGGCAAAAGTATTACCCATCATAAAAAGGAAAAGGGTGGCATAAACAATCTTTTTCATAGTCGTGCTTTCTGAGGTTTGTAAAATTATTGTTTTATCTCTTAATTTTCAAGTGTATTGTTGTTTTGAGCGATTTATTTTTTAAAAGGAAAAGATAAAAAACACTGTTTCGTTAATAACGGTTTCTATGTTGCATTAGAGAACCCGAACAGCAAAATAGTTGCTTTGCTCGTAGATTAATATTTCACAAAAGGGGATTTTAAGAACAAAGATTATTTTGTTGCGGAAATGCCTACTCTTTTTATAAACAGGTAGGGTTGTATATAAGTTATTTCCTTTTTAGATTGCTATTTACAGATACATGTGAAAGCAAAGACATGGGTATCCGGCTGTCTTATAATCATGCTGTTTTCCGGTAACGCCATGTAGCCAGACTTAAAATAGCTGCGGCATAAATACTCAATGATATAAATTCGGCAATCAAATCGGAAAAGCCGGAGCCTTTAAGCATTACCATACGGATGACCCGCATAAAATAGGACAAAGGATTGATGGTATTGAATTTTTGAACCCAAATAGGCATGCTTTCCATGGGTGTGAAAATGCCGCTGAGCAAAATAAACACGATGACTACAAAAAAGGCAATGAACATCATTTGTTGCTGGGTTTCGGCCATGGTGCTTATAAATAACCCGATTCCTAAAACCACCAGCAAGTAAATGAAGGTAAATGCCACTAAAACCCAAATACTGCCTACCAGAGGTACACCATAAATGAGTTTTCCTAAAAGCGTTGCCAAAAAGAGTTCAAATATTCCTATGATTAAGAAAGGAAGCAGTTTCCCGATAATAAACTGGTATTTTTGCATGGGGGTGACGTTTAACTGTTCGCTGGTGCCAATTTCTTTTTCGCGGACTAAATTCAGGCCCGATAAAAACATCCCAATCATGGTAATTAAAATAACCATAATCCCCGGAAACATAAACCACTTGTAGTTCATTTCAGGATTATACCAAAAGCGGGCTTGTGTGGTAATTGTTTTTAAGGGTTGGGGGCTGATATTCCCTGCCCATTCAGTTAGGATGCTTTTATTAAAATCGAAAATAACATTTGAAGCATAACTGTATGCCAGCGTGGCAAAATTGGCATTAATGGCATTGGGGATCAATTGCACTGTAGCATGATTTTCTTTAATCAAATCATTACTAAATCCTGAAGGGATGTTTACAATCATGTCGGCTTTATTGGTTGCCAATTGCTGTTGAGCCTCATCGAACGAAAAAGTATTAGCCGTGATTTTAAAAAACGATGACCCCTCTAATCGGTGAACCAATCGTTGCGAGGTGTTGCTCATGTCCTGATCGACAACGCAGAGCTTTACATTTTTTATTTCAAAGGTAGTTGCATGTACCAATATCAGCAATTGAATAATGGGCATAACAAAGATAATGGGTAATATAGTCTTGTTCCTCCGTATTTGGCGGAATTCCTTTTGAAGCAGAAATATGATTGTTCTCATTACTAATTGTTAATTATTCTAAGCGGATTTTAAATTTCTTAATACTAATGGTTATAAATAACACGGTCATTCCAACCATGATAACGGTTTCTTTCCAAATCAATGCAAAACCGCTTCCTTTGATCATGATACTTTTCAGTATCTCGATAAACCACCTCGGAGGCATTATGAAACTGAAATAATACAATACTTTTGGCATGTTTTCTACCGGAAAGATAAAGCCCGACAGCAACATACTTGGCATCATCAATCCTACCATGGAGATGAGCATGGCCTGCTGCATGGTTTTGCTCAGGGTCGAAATCAGGATTCCCAAGGAAAGCGATAAGAAAATGAACAAGGTACATTCTGCCACAAGCAAAATCAAGCTACCTTCTACAGGCAATCCAAAAACAAAATAGGCCAGAGTCAGAATGGTTGCTACGTTTCCTAAGGACAAAATCAGGTATGGCGTAACTTTTCCCAAAATAATCTGAATGGGTTTTAAGGGTGAACCCAACAATATCTCCATGGTTCCCAGCTCTTTTTCGCGGGTAATGGTAATGGAAGTCATTAGGGCGGAAATAAGAATGAGGATAATGGCCATGGTTCCGGGAACAAACATAAATACACTTTTCAGGTTCGGGTTGTAAAACATGCGGACAGTGGGAACAATGGTCAGGTTTTTGGATGAGGCTTGATTTTCCATCATCACAAAATTATTGATAATCCCTTGGGTGTAACCATTGAGCATGTTAGCTGTATTGGGTTCGGAGGCATCGAAAATAAGTTGCATGTGGGCCGAACCTTCCTTCTCAAACTTTTGGCCAAAACCTGGTTCAAACACTATCACCCCGCGAATGGTCCCTTTTTTAAAAACACCGTCAATCTGTTGGTCGTTATCTAAATATTGGTCGATTTTGAAATAGCCCGACGACAACAACTTGTTGGTAATCTGCTGGGTGGTCACATCTTTCGATTTATCGAGAATAGCGATTCGGGCATCTTTCAAATCGGTGTTGATAGCAAACCCAAAAATGAGAATCTCGGCCACGGGAATGCCAAAAATGATGATCAGGCTCCGGACATCGCGGAAAATATGATGGAATTCCTTTTTTACAAAACTTAAAAACCTTTTCATTCAATTAGCAATTAATAATTTACAATTAACAGTCGAGTTTTTTAGTTATTTTGATTTGATGTTTTAATAATTGTATATAGAATTTTTAAAATTTCCTCGCAATCAGTTTATAATGATTTAAATCCTGTGCCGCTGATAAATTTGGTTTCTTTTAATAAGCGCAGCCAGTAATCTGTTTCGCGGGCTTCTTTATAAGCAATCCCGATTTTCGATGCAAATTCTTTTTTTGAATATCCACCCAATGCTTCTTCGGTATTTGCACCAATGGAAGTACCATACCTAAGTATTTGTTTTGAAAGTACCCCTTCTTTTTTTTCTTCTACCAAATATTGATAGAGTTTTACTATCCTGACAGCAAATTCAAAAGTTTTCAGTTGAATCACATTTTCTTTCATATAGAATTACTCATTGTTCATTATTAATTGTTAATTGAAAATCGGGCCGGGCTACTTTAATAAAAACATCGTTCATGTTAGCTGCCTGGTATCTTTCTTTGAGTAGTCCGGGAGTGTCTAACGCATCAATGCGCCCATCGACCATAATGGTTACGCGGTCGCAATATTCGGCCTCGTCCATATAATGGGTAGTTACAAAAACAGTAATCCCTTCGTGGGCTGCTTCGTATATCAAATCCCAGAACTGGCGGCGGGTAATTGGGTCAACCCCTCCGGTAGGTTCATCTAAAAAAACAATCCGGGGCTGATGCAGAATGGCCACCGAAAAAGCCAGTTTTTGCTTCCATCCCAATGGTAAACTGGCAATTAATACTTTTCGGGTATGTTCCATTTGTAAACGCGACAACAATTCACCGGCGCGCTCGCGGATATGTTTCCGGCTCATCCCATAAATGCCTCCATAAAGTTCCATGTTTTCAATCACAGTTAAATCCTCGTAAAGCGAGAATTTCTGGCTCATGTAACCGATGTTCTTTTTAATAAGTTCGGTTTGTTTGTAAACATCATATCCGGCCACGGTAATTTCCCCTGAGGTGGGATGCGATAAGCCGCATAAAATGCGCATGGCCGTAGTTTTTCCGGCACCATTGGCTCCCAGGAATCCAAAAATTTCACCTTTATAAACCTCAAAGTTCAGGTGGTCGTTGGCTACAAAGCTGCCAAATTTTTTTACCAGGTTCCGGACGTAAATTTCAATATTTTCTTTTTTTATGTTCATCTTTTATTTGGTACACTGATTTAACTGATCGCTTATGATTTTTTATGATTTCCCACCTTGTAACCATTTTCAAATAAACAAGTGGGTTAATTTGAAAATAGGTATCCGGTTTCAGGTATTCTTTCACCGCAAAGGCTCAATGCCGCAATGAAATTTTTAATTCACTAATCAACATTCAATATTCATTCTCCGTTCTCCGTTCTTCATCAGTTCCATAAAGCAATCTTCGATGGTGGCCTCAATGGCTCCTACCTGTATTTCCTTGTTTCCTTTCGATATTAAATATGACTTGAGTGGTTCGGTATCGGGATTTTTGATTTTAAGAGTTACATGTACAAATTCGCCAAATGGATACACGGTAGCCGCAAGATCATAGTTCCGCAAATCGTTTATCAATTGGTATTTATTGCTCGCGTTTACTGCAAAAAGAGGTTTTGAAAAGCTTTTTGAGATTCCGTTGGGCGTATCCACAGTCAGGATTTGGCCGTTTTGTATAAGAGCCACGCGGTCGCAAAGGCTGGCCTCGTCCATATAAGGAGTACTTACCAAAATGGTGATGCCTTTTTGCTGAAGTTTTTTCAGCATCTGCCAAAATTCCATCCGCGATACGGCATCCACTCCAGTAGTGGGTTCATCGAGCAGCAGTATTTTGGGCTTGTGAATAAGCGCACAGGAGAGCGCCAGTTTTTGTTTCATCCCGCCCGAGAGTTTCCCGGCCAGGCGTTTTTTAAACGGCTCAATCTGTTTGTAGATGTCGGCAATCAAATCGTAGTTTTCTTCAATGGTGGTACCGAAAACAGTAGCAAAAAAGCTGAGGTTTTCTTCCACACTCAAATCCTGATAAAGGCTGAACCTACCGGGCATGTAGCCAATCAGTTCCCGGATTTTCTTATAATCGGCAACTACATCCAGCCCATCGAGGGCAGCGTTGCCCGAATCGGCTATCAGTAAAGTGGTTAAAATCCTGAAGAGCGTTGTTTTTCCGGCACCATCAGGGCCAATAAGCCCGAAAAGCTCGTTGGGTTTCACCTGCAGGTTGATGGATTTTATGGCCTCTACCTCGGCATACTTTTTCGACAGGTTGTGAATTTTAATCATGGATGTAATTTAATCGTTCTGGAATTTCACCTCACCGGGCATGCCAATTTTGATAGTCCCATTGTTGGGGATCTCGATTTTAATTGCGTACACCATGTTTACCCGCTCCTCTTTGGTTTGGATAATTTTGGGCGTAAATTCTGCCTGTGACGATATCCAGGTAATCGTTCCTTCAAATTCGAGATATTCTTTTTTGCCTTTGTCAATCAAAACCTTGCAGGTGTTTCCTTTGATAACTTGATGCAGTTGGCCACCCGAAACATAAGCCCGCAGGATGATTGTATCTAATTTTGCAATTTTGTACAACGGCTTTCCGGTAGCGGTCATTTCACCTTCTTCGGCATAACGTTCAAGGACGGAACCTGAAATGGGATTTAGGATGTGGCATTTCCGTAATTGCTCATCCAACAGGAGTTTTTTGGCAGCTATCACCTGTAGCTCCTTGGAGACAGCCACCTTTTGCGACTGGTTGGCATCCCGCTGTTTGTCAATCACCTTTAAGGCCCCTGATATGTCGTCAAATTGTTTTTGGGTAGCAGCGCCGGTTTTTATCATGTTTTCGATGCGGCTTTTATCGGTATTCAGGTTTTCTGCCTGCTGACCGAGAATCTCAGTCTGGGCATCGATACTTTGCAAGTTGGCCTGAACTTTGGCAATCTGTGCCTTTATTTCTTCCAATTGCAGTGAGGGTATTATGGTATCTACAAGTCCTACTTCCTGGTTTTTATCAATCATTTGGCCTTCTTCAATTTGAAGCCATAATAATTTACCGTTCATTTCAGAGGAGACTAAAATTTCGACGGCTTCAAAATTTCCGAAAGCGTCGGTGGTGTGGTTGCTGTTTTGGCAGCCCCATAAAAGGGCAAGGGTTGCGAATAAAATGAATGTTCTCATACTCCTAATTTTTATCGTAGTTTTATATTTTAAACCTGTGATATTTAGTTATTTACCAATATTGAAAAGGTAATCGGCCTGCATTTGTGTTTTTTGAATTTCATGAACTTTTTTGTTTACACGAGCCTGTTTATCGGCGTTTAATTGCCGAAGGTATTCCGCAGAAGTGATAATTCCATTGGCCAGTTGCGATGCCGAGCGTTCAGTGATTCTGTTTTGTAGTTCTACAATTTCTGCATCTTTTGCCATCAGTTTGTTGAGTTTTTCAATCTGCAAGAGGTTCTGCGACTTGGCAATATTGAGGTTTTTGTTAAAAACTTCCCTGTTATCGGTAATCAGTTGTTTTTGCAGATGAATCTGGTTCTTCTCGCGCTGGGTTTGTTTCCAATCCCAGATGTTCCACTGTAATTGGGCTCCGGCCATGTAATAGCCGTGAAAATTATCGCTGAACATGTCATAACCGGGCCTTCCGTATCCGGCGGTTACAAACGCTCCCAGCGTAGGCATCCGTTTTTTCGATGTCACTTCGACTGTAGCATCCAAAAGTGCCACCTGGTCATCAAAAAGCTGATGCTCGGGGCGGAAAACTTCGGAGGGCAAGGAATGTTCAAAAACCGGGATTTCAATCAGTGCATCCTGCGGGATATTGAAGCCGGTAAGCTCCGACAGAGCCATCAATGCCTGACTTTTTCCAGTTTCAAGTTCTATCATTTGTTGTTCCAGTTTCAGCCGTTCGGCATCTAAGTAGTCTAATTCAGAGCTATTTATCATCCCTTGCTCAACGGCTGCTGAAACAACTTTTCTTTGCTCTGTTAACGTTTGGTGGGTTAACTGCAATATCTGGTCATTTTCCTGAATCATCAGGCAGGTAAAGTACAACTGGTTGATTTGTTCTTTCAGTTTGTAAATATCTACCGCCACCTTTTGTATTTCAACTTTCAGGTTTTGTTGGGTCACTTTTTTTGCTGCCTGGGTGTTTCCCCCATCATAAATCACCTGAGTAACATCGATGAATGCACTGTATTGATCTTTTGGAACCTCTGGAACAGTGGGCATTTGTATTGGAATAGCCGTTACTTCTGATTGGTACGTGACTTTTCCCTTTAAATAAATATCGGGCAGGTAATTGGTTTGCAGGTTTTTGATTTTAAGTTCCGTAATCTCCATCAGTTTTTCTTTTTGCTTCACCAAAGGGAAGTTGGCCTCTAAACTATCGTAACAGTTTTTTAAGGTGATTGATGTTTGAGCAGTAACTAAGCCAGAATTGATGAGGTTAATTCCTAAAAAAACAATCAAACCAAAGAGCAGTAGGGTTATTGTCTGAATCAAGGTTCTTACACCTGCAAGTAAATGGTTCAGCAGGTGAAACACAAAACGGTTTATCATAAGTATAATTTGAATGAGCATATTATTGATTATTCGTTATTTTATAAGCTTCGAGCGCATGTAGGTAAAAATTGGCTATGGAAACTTTTCGTTGATCAATAAATTCCTGATAGGCTTTTGAGTCGCCTCCAAATATTTTATTTTCAAGGATTGGTTTTGCCACTATAGGGAAAATAACCAGCGATAGCAGGTTGACAATAAAGTCCTGAGGCGAGATGTGATACCCCTCATTCAGAAGTTGCATGCGCAAAGGTTCAAAAAACTTACTTGGTTCAATATTGGCCTGGCTAAACCGTTCAAGCAGTATTTCGGGGTTACGGGTCAGTTCGCTAATGATAAAATTGGGTAAAAAGGGATTTTTTTGTAAAAGTTCGGAGTAGTGTAAAGTAAAAAAACGGATCTTTTCTTCCACACTGTACTCTTTTGTCATTATTTCGCCTACCATGTCCCCAATTTTTCCGGCAGCCTGAATAAAAATATAGTCAAACAGTTTTTCTTTGCTCCGGAAATAATAATGCAGCAGCGATTTATTGATGCCTGCCCTGTCAGCAATTTCCTGCATGCGTGCACCCTCCATCCCTTTGGCAACAAATATCTCTTTGGCGGCCTCTATAATTCTATCTTCGGTGTTCTTTTCTTTTTCTGTCATAATGCATTCGTGAATTAAACAATTGGTTTAACCAAATGGTCAACAAAAATAAGGAGCCTTTTTAAATTAACCAAATAATTTGACCAAAAAGTTTGACCAGATGGTTAAATATTTTTTCCAACAAGCTTTAAGCTTTGTTAACAGGGCATTAATGGATATAAAGCTCACATATTTAATTTTTATTTTTTCATGATGTCAGAAAATATATTTTGGAATGATAAGAGCATCTAAAGGACTAGTGTCAAGTCAAGCATGCTTTTACATCAATTCACCCGGTGACTCCGGGCGTGGATATAAGGCACAATGCCATAATCAAAAAGTCACCAGGTGAATATTGCCCAACTTTTTATAGTTGGTTGACACTGGAATATTTCGGACATGAATAAAAATTCAAGCAATTATTCTTAAAATTGTGTTATTGAAAGAACAAATCACAATAGTAATAATATCATTTAAAACTATCTTTTATGAAATTTTTTTGGACACTCCTAACTTTAGCATTGTTGATGGGCTCACCCATGGTAACCGTTGCTCAAAAGGATTCGGAAGCAAGCCCATTAACATTGGGAGCTGATGTGGTCTCGCGTTATGTTTGGCGGGGGCTTGCCTTATCATCATCACCAGCCATTCAACCTACTATTGCCTATAGTTTTGGAAACATAACGGTTGGTACTTGGGGTTCGTTTACCTTCTCGCGGGAGGAATCGCAGGAGGTGGATTTATTTGTTACCTATTCCCTGAATTCATTTTCGGTAACCCTGAATGATTATTTTAACCCCGTCGAGAATTCTGATGAAAAGATAAAATATTTCGAGTGGGGAAAGGATACAACAGGCCACGCCTTGGAATTAGCAGCCTCGTGGGAGGGAACTGAGAATTTTCCGTTGATAGTTACCGCAGGGCTATTTTTCTATGGCAACGACCGCGACGAAATTACTGGCGATAATGAGTATTCAACCTATGCCGAAGTAGCTTATCCGTTCGATATCAAAGGTGTCTCCTTGCAGCCTTTTGCTGGGCTTACTTTTGCCGAAGGGTATTATTCCGATGGTTTCGGTTTGGTAAACCTGGGAGTGAAAGCCGAAAAGGAAATCAAAATAACCGGGGATTTTTCGTTACCCATTTCAGCCTCGTTTATTACCAATCCGGATGCTGGCGATGTGTTTCTGGTAGTTGGCATGAGTTTTTAAAAGCCTTTTTGGGCGGCATTTATTGGATAATGAAAAGCCATCGCTTCAAAATAAAAAAGGGGTTATCGGTTTTGTTAAAACCTGATAACCCCTTTTTGAATGGAATGCCTGTTATCCAAGGAAAGCCGAATACATCCACACCAGTTTTTCCTGTTCCCGGATATAATCGCTCATCAGTGCATTGGTACCTTCATCGTTGGCTTCGCTGGCCAAAGTTAGAATAACCCGTTGTTTGCGGATCAAAACTTCGTATGAATCAACCACCGACTGCACGGTGGCTTTGGCCTGGTTCACCCCTTTTTGCTCATTAATTTCCGATTGTTTCAAATAATCGGAATAACTATGGACGGGCGAAAACCCGAGGGTAAGAATCCGTTCGGCCAGTTCATCCACCTTTAACAACAGGTCGTTATACAGTTCTTCGAATTTCAAGTGCAACTCAAAAAACTTCTCCCCCTTAATGTTCCAGTGAAACCCGCGGGTATTCATGTAAAATACCTGATAGTTGGCTAACAAATCGTTTAACGATGCTGCAATCATCTGGCTTTTCTGTGTATCTAATCCTATGTTTCTCATATGTGTAGAGTTTTTAATTGTTTTTAAATGATGCACCAAAAGTACAGCCTTAAACAATATCAATCAAATCAATAATGCTTATGTTATTATCGACAATAACTATAATTAGGTTCTGAAGAAGATGTGCGTTGCTGAATTCAGTGATTGCGGTCTATTTTTCCACGGTAAAATGAAAAATAGATACCACTGGCACTGATGAGGGTAAAACTCCCAAAACCCCACTTCATGGCCGATAGGAACACATCAGATGGCACCGATTCGATGGCACTTTTGCCAAAAAATCCGGCAAAATATAGGGTAACAATGGTCATGCTGATGATTTGGCCAAGTACACGCATGGTGGCTGCCGAACCCGAAGCCAGGCCATATTGGTTTTTGGCTACCGAACTCATGATGGTATTCATATTGGGCGACGAGAAAAAGGCAAAACCCAATCCCACCCAAACCAGCAGGCCAATAATGATTCCAAGAGGGGTTGCCATCGACAGAAAGGTAAAAGCTGCTAAACCCAAGGTGCACATGGTCATTCCAAGGGTGGTGAGGTATCGTGGTTGAACACGGTCGGACAGGCGGCCGGCAATTGGCGAAAAGATAGCCATCACAGTAGGTTGAGCTATCAGAATCAATCCGGCATCACGGGGAGCCAGGCTTCTGATCTTTTGCAGATACAGACTCAGCAAAAAAACGATGGCAAAGGTGGCACTGTAGTTAATTAACGCGGCCATATTGGAATAGGCAAACAGGCGGTTTTGGGTGAACAGTCTGGTCTCAATCACCGGCATGGCCGTTTTCCGTTCAATCATCCAGAAAACAACCAAGGCCAGCAAGCCCCCGCCCATCAATAACCAACCGAATACAGATGGGATTTGTGACGACCCGTACACTAGAACTACCAACCCCAGCATGTAAAAGAAGATTCCCCTGGCACCGAACGGTTTCCCTTTGGCGGTGGGCTGTTCGTCGTTTCCTAAGAAAAGAAAGGCAATGGTTGTGGTGGCAATACCCAAAACCGTGGATGCATAAAAGATGGAGCGCCAGCCCAGGTATTGGGTAAACAACCCACCGGCAAAGGGGCCAAAGGCCAATCCCAGATACACCGCCGAAACCGAGATACCTAAAACCCGTCCCCGGTATTGGGGCAAAAAGGCCGAAACCAGGATAGCCGGCCCGGTGGTGCTGGAAAATGCGCCGCCTATGCCTTGCAAAAAGCGGAAAAGGATGAGCCAAAACCCTGAAGGGGACAAACCGCAAGCCAACGACGAAAAGGTGAAGATAACCACACCCCATTTGAACATCCGCCGAACCCCCGATATATCGGCCCAACGCCCTGAAGGGAGCAGAAACATAGCCGTAGCCAGCAGAAAGGAGGTTACCACCCAGCTCAGGGTTACCGCTCCCAGCGAAAAACTCTTTTCAATGGCAGGCAATGCTATATTTACCGACGAAATAAGAAACGTCCCTATAAATGAAGTAACGGCCACGATGGCTAAGATAGATAGCTGTTTTTTGCTCCACTCCATAACTGTTTTTTTGAGGTATTTCAATGTATCAAAAATACCAATATTTTACAGTGAAGAAAATTTGGTATGAAATCAACAACAAGCAGAACCAAAATAAGAAGGTCTTATGGAGTAAAATAACTAATAATTTGGGGTAGGGTTGAGACTTCCCCCGCCAGTATTATGAAGGGGTGGCCTCGATTATGGACTGGTTTTTATTCTTTTTCTTACTTTATATTCCAAATAGACCGACTTTTAAAAATTGACCCCGAAATGTAAGCCCGGCTCAAATAGAAAGTATTTATTCCATTTCTCATCTTTATCGGCAAAAGCTTGTGGGACATTTGTACTGATTGGCCAGAAAGTCCCGGCAATAGATGGTTCAATAAAAAATCTGTTTTTATACAGAGGTATATGATACCCAATCCGGAAAGTCGAAAATAACTGAAAACCATTCTGAATCTTTTTATCGTTTTCGTCAAAATAGACCCTTTTTAGGGGCAATGCCTGTAACGAGGTGTATAAACCTTTCCATAAAAAGCGCTGATATACAACACCAATGCCATACTCTCTGATGCTGCCGGGGTAGTTTTCGCTTTCGTCACCGTATGATGGGCCATACGGGATGCCCAAGGGCGCGTCAAATTTCCAGGTAATTGCTTCTAGCGAAACTACATCTTTGGAGGTAATTCTGTACCCAAAATTCAACTGGTAAAATGATGGTGAATTCGAAGATAAATTTCCAAGTAAAAAAGCCGAACTTCCTGCAAAGCATCTATAATAAGTATCTGTAGTTTTTGTGTTTTGCTGACTGAATAAGGTCCCTACACTTAGGAACCCGAGAATGACGGTTTGAACAACTTTTCGTATCATAATATATTGCTTTAAATTATGCTACAAAATTGCGGCAAACAATTTCTCATTTCGTTCACTTAAGTTAAAAAAGGAGGGGTGAAAGGAGGGGGGGAAAGTATGTCAAAGCTCTGAGAAATGAAAAACAGGTTGCGTTATTTTACCAATCTCTTTCGGATACGGCTTAATGACTGTGGTTCTATTCCAAGGTAACTGGCAATTTGGTACTGGGGTACCCTTTGCAATAAATCGGGTCTTGTTTTAAGCAGATTCAAATAGCGCTGTTCGGGAGTAGATGTCTTGAAACCGTCAAATGATGCTTGGTTCTTAGCCAATAGTTCTTCGGATAAAATGCGGCAAAGTGTTTCGAAACGGGGAAATCTTTCGAATATGGTTTTTTCCATTTCAGGATTTGAGACTATTAAAATGGAATCTTCAACACAGGATACGTAATATTCCGATGGTTTTTTATTGACACTGCAAAGGGGGGCAAGCGTTTCCGATTCGGGGTAAAAAGCAGTGGTTTTCTCTTCACCGTCAATAATATAATAGCATCTTATACAACCTTTGATAACAAAATAGCCATCATCCGACTGCTGTCCTTCTGTCAGTAATATTGTTCCTTTTTTGTAATTTCTGAAAATATCTAAGTCAATAATTGCTTTCTTTTCTTCTTCAGAAACTATCATGTACCTTGAAATATAATCAAAAAGTTTATCTTCCATTTTTCTGTTTTTTTAAGGTGTGCCGTTTTTAAAATGTGCTACAACAGCCGCATGTAATGAAGTGTTGTGGTTTGCGGAGATTTCCACCGGGCAGATTACAAACCTTTCCATCGGGAACTACCGCTCACCAACCTCCGAACCGACCAAAGGGAGCTCACCGAAGGTAAACCCGCTTTGGGCATAGGCGCTGTTAGGTGTGTGTTTATTTGTCATTCTGTTCATTATATTTTCTCTTTCCAACTTCAAGAAATTCTAAAAACGTTTTTTTATCAAGGCCAAAATAAGTGGGTCCATTATTTTCATTGCTGTCCCTCTTAATATAACACCGAACTCCCAAATAAGCTCAGTTAATTGACTTTATCTCCCCATTTTTAGCTGTATAAATAGGTTCGTAAGGGTTTAGTTGGCATGTGTCGTTTCTTTTTTTGGTCGGTTCAAGTTAAATTATTTCAATAACTGTTATCAAAAATAGAACAATTTGCCACAAAAACAATAACCAATGGCATCTATAAACAATAAGAAGTTAAAAACCTGTCAACAAGAAACGTAAACAGGTTGAATAGAATAAACGTTGCATAAAATGAAATGGAAAACCGATTGCAAGGTATGGGCAACTTCCCAAATGCAATCCCACATGGCAAAAAGGAATGTCCAACTGGCTGGGGCGGGTCAAGACTTAATTAGCAGCACTCCGTTCTTTATTCCATGATTGGCAGTTCCGTTTTGTTACGGAAGATTATTTTGCCCTTTGCTTGTGCTGCCGATACCATTTTGTCGGCACCCGTTGATGCCCCGCCAATTCTTAAAACGGCGTCGCAATAATCTATCAGTTTCACGGCAACGGGGTGAAAAATCCTGTTAAAGATACCGTCTCCAACTTTTTCCGAGCCGGCGGCTTCAATAAGCGGCAAAGCAAACCATTCTCCCAAAACGGGCATGTGCCCCATGTTATATACTTCCAGCGCGGTGTCTGTCATTGCTTTTACGTTTGCCTCAATCAAAACCGGATTATCATTGGTTCCTGAGCGGTAAGGTCCGGTTATAAGGATTAATAAGGGTTTGCCTGTTTTCATTATAAAATTTCATGAAGTTTGATGTATTGGAGAAGCATGATTGTTTTTCCGTCTTTGATTTCGCCACGGTGAATCATTTGTAGGGCCTGTTCAAAATCAATTTCCAGCACCTCGATATTTTCTTCTTCGTGTTCCAGGCCACCCCCTTCCCCAACTTTCATTTCATTGAAATATTCGGCAATAAAGAAATGCAGAATTTCAGTAACTGAACCTGGCGACATATAGGCTTCAAATATTTTTTGAACCGATGACACTTTGTAGCCTGTTTCTTCTTCGGTCTCCCGCCGGATGCAGTCTTCCGCGTTTTCTTTGTCTAACAAACCGGCACAGGCTTCAATCAGCATCCCTGATTTGTTTCCGTTTATATAAGTCGGGAGCCTGAATTGCCGGGTAAGAATTACGGTTTTCTGCAACTTGTTGTACAATAAGATGGTTGCCCCATTCCCCCGGTCGTAGGCTTCACGGGTCTGGGTCTGAGCCGTCCCGTCTTTTTTTACATATTCATAGGTTATTTTTCTTAATACATACCAGTTGTCGGAGAGAACTTCGGTCTTTAAAATCTTTACTTCACTGATCATTTTGTAGGTTTTATTGCTTAGAAACGTATGTTAGTACCGAAAATTGCCAATCATGGGAAATTTCCCTAGAAAGATAGAAGAAATAGGTTCTCTCTTTGTTGCGGGTACGGTCGTCCGCATTTACCTGCGGCTCTTAATCTGTTATTTAATGCCCAACCTTTTGCATTCCTTTTTGGCTATAAAACTAAAGCCCCAATGGAATTACATCTTATTATCAATAAACAGGAAGCGTAGATTTACTTGTGCCTCCTGAATATTATCTCCTCATAGCAAATAGCTATCTGCAAGTCTCAAAAAAAGCCTACAGAAGGTATCCGGAAAAGTGAGCACCTGAAACGGACGGTCCTGCCAACTGTTTCTTTTGCCTTGGGGTTATTTGTCGGTTTCGCAATGACAACCACAACTGCATTCTTTCTCTTTTGCTTTCTCAAAGGCTTCACGGCCTTCGGAGATTGAAAAATAGATCAGACCTGCGGCGCCAATTACATCGGCATAAGCGAAGCCGGTGAGTTCGTAAATTAAGCTTGAGGCAAGTAAAACAAGCGACATGTAAACACAAACCCGGGTGCAGTCCGCGTCGGCGACAATGGGTTCGGAATGTAGCTGTTTTCCGATCTTCTTTTTGGCAGACATCAGCCATACCATTACGGTAATTGAAATCAATGATATAACGATGCCCCAGAGGGTAGTTTCGGGTTTGTGGTGGTTAAGCACGTTTACCGCGATACCTGCCAGCAAGCCCACCGAGAATAGGTAAAACGCTATTCCTGTTAGTTTAAGGGCTTTTATCTCGAAACCGCTTTTGAAACTGCCGGGGTTTTGTTGGATGCGCAATATCATTATTGCAATTCCGATTCCTGACATAACTTCAATAAAACTATCCACCCCAAATCCAAACAGGGCAATGGTCTCGTCGGAATAGCCCAATGTCATGGACACCACCCCTTCGATGATGTTATAGAAAATAGTAAACAGGCTGAGCAGGTAGGCCTGCCTGTATAAATGACGTTCGTCTGTAGCCATACTGTATATATTAAATATTTGTTTGAATACCTTAACTACGCAAACGCGGTGCGGCGGTATTGAATATGAGAGTTCTAATCATCTTTCTCCCATTTATTTTAGTGAAGCTGTGCCACGGTTAAATACTTCATTTTCATAACCATTACTATTTTACTTGCGGAATTTAGGAAATATTTAAATATCGGATATTAATAACCCCGGATCCAGCATGAATGTTTAATCTCTAGTGAAGTTATCTTTTAAAACAATACAAGTTGCCATTGGTACTTGTAAAAAGGAGACCGTCATTGGAAATGTATGGGGTTGAAAAGATTCCCCCGAGTTTCACTTCTACCTCCAGAAATTCCTCGTTCGAATGGATAATGGAATATATATCCGCCCGATAAGAATCGTCATCGTTGAAATACATGAGCCGGTTTTTCTGGTAAGTACCTGTTTCAAAACTCCAGCTTTTTTCCCCTGAAATTAATTGGATGCCATGAAGTTTCCCGATGGTAGTCCCAAGGTAAAGCATGTTTTCACTATAGGCATTGTTACCAAAGACGAGAAATTCCATGCCTTTTCGCCAGAATTCTTTACCAGTTTCAGGTTCGGCAGCAACAAGCACCCGTTCATCGGCCGAACCAATATATAAAATAGAATCGTGCAGGTTGTTGTTTAATCCCCATCCCTTGGCAAAGGCTTTATTCCAGTGGCAGAAACCTTTTTCCTGGTCAAGGGCATATACGTTGTAATCGCGGGCCCCAACAATGACCAGATTCTTATAAACCGAAGGAGAACCCTGAACTTCTCCTATTGGAAAATACCGGTGCCCGACTGTTTTAAATTTCCATACCAGGGCTCCGTTTGTTATATCAAGGGCATACACAAAACCATCAAAGGAACCGACAAATATTTTGTTATGGCTGATGGCGGGTTTAGTATGAACCACATCTCCGGTTTGAAACTTCCAGGTCAAAGTACCAGTGCCTGTGTGAACAGCATATAGGTTTCCATCACCGGAACCAAAATAGACGATGTGTTGGTTCACGATGGGTGTTGAATGAAAATAATCGGCAAAATCATACTTCCGTTCACCATTGGTACCCAATTTCCAAAGGAAGCTTCCATCCTTTTTATCAAGGGCATACAAGAAGCCATCGCCGCCATTCAAATACAGTTGGCCGTGGTCGATACACACATCCGACCGTATTTCGCCGTTGGTGCGAAACTGCCAGGCTTCCTCTCCTGAAGTAATATCTACCGCGTGTAAAAGGCTATCGAGGCCCCCAAAATAAACAAGGTTATCGCTTACAATGGGAGAAGAATAGATGGGTTGCCCTGTTTGAAACACCCATTTTATTTCCGGCAGTTCTTTATAGTCCGGTACCACTTCCGGGGTTCCTTGTGCAAAGGAAGTTGTGGCGATAATACAGCATGTAATAAGTACCTTTGTCCGGCTCAGAAAACAAGAGTTTGGTTTTGAATAATTTATGTTCATTGGTTCCTATTGTTAGCGGGTTGAACTAGTCGTGAAAATATCCCATGATGCTTTTTTATTGCATACATCAACCATAATCTTGTGAAAAACGGCAAACCCCTTATAAAGTAAAGCCATTAGCCATTTAATATCGTTTACTATCTGATTCTATTTTATAGTTCTTACAGCCGTGTCAATACGCTGAATGGTTTCCTCTTTGCCAATAATCTCCATAATCTCGAACAAGTCGGGTCCTTTGCTGGCTCCTACCAAACACAACCGCAGTGTATTTATAATAGAACCAAAGTTCCAGCCGTTTCCTTCGATGCAAGCGGAAACTGCTGCTTTTGCATTTATCCCGTTAAAGTCGGTTACATGTGCCATTACATCTTTAACAGATGTTAATTGCCCGGGGATTCCCTCTTTCCAGCGTTTCTTAATAATCTCAGGATCGTAGCTGGTGGGTGCTTCAAAAAAGAAGGAAGACTGTTCCCAAAACTCTTTCACAAAGCGGGTCCGGTCTTTAATCAATCCAACAATCCGTTCAACTTTTGCAGGGCTGGTCTCAATCCCCTTTTGTTTTAAAATAGGGAGGTACAATTGCACCAGTTCGGCATTTGATTTCATCAGCATGTATTGGTGATTGAACCATTCCGCCTTTTTGGGATCGAATTTGGATCCTGATTTGGTGACCCGTTCCAAGCTAAACAATTGAATCAGTTCGTCCATGGTAAAAATCTCCTGTTCGGTGCCCGGGTTCCATCCCAAAAGTGCCAACAGGTTTACAAACGCATCGGGGAAGTATCCCTCTTCGCGGTAACCCATGGCAGTTTCGCCCTCTTCCGATTTCCAAAAGAGTGGAAAAACAGGGAATCCCATTTTGTCGCCATCGCGTTTGCTCAGTTTTCCGTTACCCGTAGGTTTCAACAAAAGGGGCAGGTGCGAGAATTTGGGCATGGTGGTTTCCCATCCAAATGATTGATATAACAACACATGCAAGGGAAGCGAAGGTAACCATTCTTCCCCACGGATCACGTGCGTAATTTCCATCAAATGGTCATCTACAATATTGGCTAAATGATAGGTAGGCAGGCCATCCGATTTGAACAGCACTTTGTCGTCCAATGTATCGGTATTCACGCGGACTTCACCACGGATAATATCCTGCATAACCACCTCGTGGTTTATGGGCATTTTAAACCGTATGACATACGCGTTACCTGACAGCAAGTGTTTTTCAACCTCAGTAGAAGATAAAGTCAATGAATTTTTCAATTGTCCACGGGTGGCTGCATTATAGGTAAAAGTCTCTTTTATCTCCTCGGCTTCTTTACGGAGTACATCCAACTCCTTAGGTGAATCGAAGGCATAATAGGCATTACCACTGGCGATTAACTGATCGGCATATTTTTTATATATCTCCCGCCGTTCTGACTGCCGATAAGGACCATAGTTCCCGCCTTCACGGATGCCCTCATCTACCTTTATCCCGCACCATTCCAAGCTTTCCATAATATACTCTTCAGCACCCGGAACAAACCGTGTTTGGTCGGTATCTTCGATACGGAGCAAAAAATCGCCTCCATGCTTTTTGGCAAACAGGTAATTGAAAAGGGCGGTACGTACACCCCCCATATGTAGTGGTCCTGTGGGGCTTGGCGCAAACCTTACCCGTACTCTTCTCTCGCTCATGCTTTTTCAATTTTGCGCAAAGATAGTCGGAATTTAGAGAATAGAAATTAGAGTTTAGAAAATAGATGTTAGAGTTAGAGATTTAAGATAAGAATTGTATTTTGTCTGTAACTGGTTGCTGGTTTCTAGTCTCTAGTTTCTAATTTCTAACTTCGGTCTTCCAGCTCGGCCCTGAGTTTTTTGGTCAACGACTTCACCACTAAATCATAGCTATGGTCAATCCATTCCTCAATCAACTTCCGGGGGATGCTCCCATCAATTTGCACGGTATTCCAATGGTTTTTGTTCATGTGGTAGCCCGGCAATACGGCTGGATAGGTCTCGCGGAGTTCAGGAATCAATGTGGGATCGCACTTTAAGTTAATTGATAAATCCCCATCGAGGCTGGTAAGTGCAAACATTTTCCCCATGACTTTAAACACGAGGGTTACCTCATCGAAAGGAAAAGTCTCTTCGGTTCCTTTCTTTTGCAGGCAATAGGCCCGGATGTCTTCAATATTCATTACAGTATTTTTTGTAAAGATAATGCATCTATCTTTTGATTAAATGCCATCTGCCTGATTTTTAACATCACCTCCTCCTTTCTAAATTGCCTGCCCAAAGGGTCAGAAAGGTAGGTATTTATGCCACTTTTATGTTGAAACTAAAGTTCTTATATTTGCGCTCAAAATAATTCAATGCTTACCATTTGTTGGTTGATGGCCTGCTTTATGAAAGCATCTAACACTTGACTATGAACCGGATCTTTACGTGGCTTTTAATACTGGGAGGGTTAACGATGACCTCGTGTAAGTTTAAACAGAAAGCCGATTTGATTATTAAAAATGCAAAAATATACACGGTTGACAAAAACTTTACCGTGGTCCAGGGCATTGCAGTGCTCGATGGCCGTTTTGTGGCTGTAGGCCCCGATGCCACCATCAACGCGCAATATTATAGCGATCAGGTTCTTGATCTGAAAGGGAAATATATTTATCCCGGGTTTATCGATCCTCATTGCCACTTTTATGGGTATGGGTTGACCCTGACTCAGGTAGATCTGCGGGGAGCCCTGTCGTTTACCGAAGTGGTAGAGCGGACAAAAAAACACCATCAGGAATTTCCGATGGCGTGGATCATCGGCCGGGGGTGGGATCAGAACCTGTGGGGAACCAGGGATTTTCCCACCAATGAACTGTTAAATCAAGCATTTCCCGATGTTCCCGTGTTACTCCGCCGTATTGATGGCCATGCAGCTATTGCCAACCAAAAAGCCCTGATGCTTGCCGGTATCAACACCACAACCAAAATTAAAGGCGGAAAGATACTTGCGGAAAACGGAAAACCGACAGGATTACTTACCGATAAAGCTGTGGATAAAGTATTGGAATTCATGCCTAAGGCAGACCTGCCTACTCAAACCACGGGATTGTTAAAAGCTCAGCAAAATTGTTTTGCAGTAGGTTTAACCTCAGTAGGCGACGCGGGGCTGGAATATGAGGAAATCCAACTGATTGATTCTTTACAAAAGAAGAATCAACTGCTTATGAGAATTTATGCAATGATTGCCCCTTCAAAAGAGAACATTGAAAACTATCTAAAAAAAGGGTTTTATCAAACGGCAAACCTTACCATCCGTTCATTGAAGTTATATGCCGATGGTGCGCTGGGTTCTCGAGGCGCTTGTTTATTAGAACCCTATACCGACGATCCAACCAATTATGGGTTATTGCTGGAATCCCCCGATAGCCTGACCTCGTTATGTGAGTTAGCCTACGAATATAATTACCAGGTAAATACGCATTGCGTTGGAGATTCAGCCAACCGGTTGATGTTACAAATTTATGGCTCCGTCTTAAACGGTAAAAACGATTACCGGTGGCGTATTGAACATGCCCAGGTGGTGAATCCCAACGATTTGAAACATTACAAACAATTCAGTGTTATCCCGAGCGTGCAAACTACCCATTGCACCTCCGACATGGGTTGGGCCCCTGAACGGTTAGGCCCCGGACGGATTCAACATGCCTATATTTGGCAGGATTTATTAAAACAAAATGAATGGCTCATTAACGGTTCCGATTTTCCGATTGAAGACATAAATCCACTTTTAGGCTATTATTCAGCCATTACCCGTCAGGATTTGAATGGAATCCCCAATGGCGGATTCTATCCAAAGCAACAATTATCACGGATGCAGGCTCTAAAAGCAATGACTATTTGGGCAGCCAAAGGTCAATTCGAGGAAAAGGAAAAAGGCAGTATCGAAAAGGGAAAGCTGGCTGATTTTGTAGTTTTATCGCAAGATCTGCTTTCAGTTCCTGTTCAAGAGATTCCTAATATTAAGGTAGAACAAACTTATAGCAATGGAAAATTGGTTTTTGATGTAACCCGGGACTAAGGAAACGGAGTTCACAAGAAATTTTAATCCAAATAAATTCTGTTTTAACAACACATTTAACCCATATTGCAACCCTAACAGACTATTTCCAACATACAAAAAAGCCCCGACGCATACTACCAGGGCTTTTACCAACTATGAAGGATAAACCAAAAGAACCTACCGGATATTGATTAGGGAATGATTTTTTGAGTCCAACACCGAGGTGCCCGTCAGATAAATGTCGATTTCGCGGGCGGCTTCGCGGCCTTCGCTGATGGCATGCACCACCAGTGATTGTCCCCGACGCATATCCCCGGCTGCAAACACACCCTCTTTGGAGGTATGGAATTTTCGGGTTTTCACGTTTCCCCGTTCATCGATTTGCACGCCCAATTGGGTTAGCAGCCCCTCGTGCTGCGGATGTACAAATCCAATGGACAGAAATGCCAAGTCGCAGGGGATTTCCCGTTCGGTATCCTTTATTTCCTCAAACCCGCCATTTACCCAACGGACATCCACCAGTTTCACAGCCTTTAACTGACCCCGTTCATCGGCGATGAACTGTTTGGTCTGCACCGACCAGAACCGCTGGCAACCTTCCTGTTGCGAGGAACTGGTACGCAAGATAGCCGGATATTCGGGCCAAGGGGTTTTTGGGTTTTTCCCAATGGCCGGTTTGGGCAATACCTCGATCTGGGTGACATTCAGTGCTCCTTGTCGAATGGAGGTTCCCACACAGTCAGAACCGGTATCGCCACCGCCAATCACCAGAACCTGTTTTCCGGTAGCTATTATGGCTTGGTCTTCGGAAATATAATCACCGGCCAACCGTTTGTTTTGTTGAGTAAGAAAATCCATGGCAAAATGCACCCCTTTGGCTTCGCGTCCGTTAGCTTTTAGGTCGCGCGGAATGGTAGAACCTCCTGTTAACAGGATGGCATTGAAATCGCCAATTAATTCCTTGGCAGCATAATCAACACCCACATTCACCCCGGTTTTGAATTCAATGCCTTCTTCTTTCATCAGTTCAATCCTACGATCCAACACGCTCTTCTCTAGTTTAAAATCAGGGATGCCATACCTCAACAATCCACCGATACGGTCGGCCCGTTCAAACACGGTTACCTGATGCCCGGCTGAATTCAATTGACTGGCAGCAGCCAATCCGGATGGCCCTGAACCAATTACAGCTATCTTTTTATTGGTGCGTAACAGAGGAAGGTTTGGCCGAACCCAACCCTCTTTAAAAGCCCGTTCAATAATGTTTTTTTCAATCATCTCTATGGCAGTAGCCTCTTTGTTGATAGAGAGCACGCATGAGGTTTCGCAAGGGGCAGGACATATCCGCCCGGTAAATTCCGGAAAATTGTTGGTAGAAATAAGTATTTTATAAGCAGCTTTCCAATTCTCTTTGTAAACCATATCGTTAAAATCAGGGATGTTGTTGCCCAGTGGACATCCATGGTGACAAAAAGGAACACCACAATCCATGCAACGGGCCGCTTGCTTCTCTACGTTTATTTTTGTTACCGGCAGCACGAATTCGTTGAAATCCTGTATCCGTTGTTCCACCGGTTTGTTAGGCGGAAGTTGCCTTTTATATTCTAAAAATCCAGTGACTTTTCCCATTGTTTTTCCTTTTAATAATCTTAATTTTTAACCTATGCCAACACCGCATTTTCAGTCCTCTTTTCAATTGTCTGACTGTCTGGCTGCTGTACTTTTTTCTCTTTTTGCTTTCTTAATGCTTCTTTGTATTCTTTAGGGAATATTTTAATGAATTTCAACAATGCATTGTCCCAATCCTCAAGAATCTCTTTAGCGCGTGTGCTACCAGTGTAATTGAAGTGATTAGAAATATACTTTCGCAATACCTCTTCATCGTCGTATTCAATGGTATCGTAATCGGACAGTTCGTAATTACGGTATTTTTCAAAGGTTCCTTCCACATCGTAAATATAGGCCACACCTCCCGACATACCTGCGCCAAAGTTGGAACCCACGTTACCTAAAACAATGGCTACACCTCCGGTCATGTATTCGCAGCCATGTCGGCCCACACCTTCAACCACCGCGATAGCTCCGGAATTACGTACGCAAAAGCGTTCGCCGGCAATTCCACGGATGTATGCTTCGCCCGACGTGGCTCCGTAGAAGGCTACATTGCCAATGATGACATTTTCTTCGGCTTTAAAGATAGATTTCCGGTCGGGATACACCACCAATTTGCTTCCCGAAAGGCCTTTGCCAAAGTAGTCGTTGGCTTCGCCTTCCAGTTCAAAGGTGAGGCCTTTGGATGCAAAAGCTCCAAAACTTTGACCTGCCGAGCCATGGAATTTCACATGGATGGTATCATCGGGTAGCCCATTTCCTTTATAAATTTTTGAAATCTCGTTAGAGAGCAGGGTGCCAATGGCACGGTCGGTATTTCGTACATTGAATGAACCCGTCACTTTTTTGCCTTTTTCCAGCGCGGGTTTTACCAAATCCATCAATTTCCAGTCGAAGAAATGTTCAACGCCATGGTCCTGTTCAATTTTTTTGTAAAGGCCTACAGATTTATCAGCGGGTTCTTTATACAAAATTGGGCTCAAATCGAGGGTCTTTATTTTCCAATGATCAATGTCTTCCCTTACGCGCAACATATCTACCTGGCCTACCATTTCGTTCACCTTACGGAACCCAAGTTCGGCCATAATTTGGCGCAGATCCTGAGCTAAAAAGGTAAAATAGTTGATCACATGCTGTGGATCGCCTGTAAACAGTTTTCGTAGTTCTTTGTCTTGCGTGGCCACTCCTACCGGACATGTGTTGGAATGGCATTTACGCATCATGATGCATCCACTGGCCACCAGAGCTGCCGTGGCAATTCCCCATTCCTCGGCACCTAAAAAGGTGGCAATGGCTAAGTCGCGTCCAGTACGCATCTGCCCATCTACCTGGAGGGTAATGCGGTCGCGTAACCTGTTTTTTACCAAGGTTTGGTGTGTTTCCGATAATCCAAGTTCCCACGGAGTTCCGGCATATTGCACCGAACTTACGGGGGAAGCCCCTGTTCCGCCGTCGTGGCCAGCAATCAGGATAACGTCGGCATGAGCCTTAGCCACACCTGCGGCAATGGTTCCCACACCTGCCTTAGAAACAAGTTTCACGTTGATGCGCGCCTGTCGGTTGGCATTTTTCAAATCATAAATCAACTGGGCCAAATCCTCAATGGAATAAATATCGTGGTGAGGTGGGGGTGAAATCAGACCGACACCAGGCGTAGAATGTCGAACCCTGCCAATCCATTCATCTACTTTATCACCGGGCAATTGGCCACCTTCACCAGGTTTGGCCCCTTGAGCCATCTTAATTTGCAATTCGTCGGCATTGGAAAGGTAATAACTGGTTACGCCAAACCTACCTGAGGCCACTTGTTTAATGGCCGAACGCATGCTGTCGCCATTAGGCAACGGTTCAAAGCGCATTTCGTCTTCGCCTCCTTCCCCACTGTTGCTTTTCCCACCAATGCGGTTCATGGCAATAGCTAACGTAGAGTGCGCTTCGTGCGAAATGGAACCAAACGACATAGCACCGGTAGCAAACCGTTTAAAGATGCTTTCCACAGGCTCCACCTCATCAATAGGAACCGATTTGTGTCTTTTAAATTCGAACAGACTACGGATGGTAACTGCTTTATCCGCCTGGTCGTTTATTTCATGGGTATATTCTTTATAAGCTTCCAGGTCATTGTTGCGGGCTGCACGTTGCAACAAGGTGATGGTTTTTGGATTAAAAAGGTGATGTTCCCCTTTTTGTTTCCATTGGTACACCCCTCCCTCGTCGAGCCTCGGTTTTAACCCGGCTTGTTTTGGGAAAGCCAGGCGGTGCCTGACACAGACCTCACGGGCAATTCCATCAAAGTCGATGCCTCCCAGCCGGGAAACCGTACCTTTGAAACATTTATGTATTACCTTGTCGGACAGTCCAATAACTTCGAAAATCTGAGCCCCGTGGTATGATTGCAACGTGGAGATTCCCATTTTGGAGAATATTTTCAGCAATCCACCGCCAATGGCTTTAGTATAATTCTGATAAGCTTTAGGGTTGTCAATTCCTTTGGGTGAGGTTTTATTGGCTTCCAGCGATACAATGGTTTCAAAAGCCATGTAAGGGTTGATGGCATTGGCTCCATATCCAATTAGGGTGGCAAAATGATGGGTTTCGCGCACATCGCCCGCTTCCACAATAATACCGGTACGTACCCGTAACCCGTTTTCAACCAAATGGTGATGAAGGGCACCAACCGCCAACAGTGACGGTATTGGGGCATTGTTTTTATCAATTTTCCGGTCGGAAATTAAAATCGCATTATGCCCATCTTCCATGATTGCCACATCAGCTTCGGCACAAATTTTATCGAGGGCCTTTTCCAATTCACCGGGCAATCCAGTGGCAGGATAGATGGCATCAATCACTTTTATGCGGAAGTTGGTGTCGTGATAATTCCGGAGTTTTTCCAGTTGTTCGTTGGTCAGCACCGGTTGATCAAAAGTAAGCTGTTTACAGTGCAAAGGGGTTTCCGATAGCAGGTTGTAAATTTTTCCGACCGACGACCGCAACGACATCACAATCCGCTCCCTGATTGGATCAATGGGAGGATTGCTTACTTGTGCAAACTGCTGCTTGAAATAGTTCGAAAGGTGCCGGCTTTGGTTCGAAAGGATAGCAATGGGAACATCGCTCCCCATAGAACCCAGAGGCTCTTTCCCTGTTTCGGCCATGCTTTGGATGATAAAGTTCACATCTTCCTGGCTAAATCCAAAGGCTTGTTGACGTGTCAACAGGGAATCCATATCGTAAGAAAACGTCAACGGCTTTTCAGGAATGGCATCAATGTGTTTTTCGTTCATCTCCAGCCACTTCCCATAAGGACGGCGTTTCGCAATTTCATCTTTAATCTCCTTATCATAAAGAACACGACCCTGTTCCAGATCGGCATAAATCATTTTACCGGGCTGTACCCGCCATTTTTTCACAATCTTTTCGGGTTCAATGGGCAATGCCCCTGCTTCGGATGATACAATAATACGGTCGTCGTTCGTGAGCACCATCCTTGAGGGGCGCAATCCATTACGGTCTAAGGTGGCTCCCACGATATTTCCGTCGGTAAAACAGATGGAAGCGGGGCCATCCCACGGTTCCATAATAGAAGCATGGTATTCGTAAAACGCCTTTTTGGCTGCATTCATTTTCAGGGTGTGCTGCCATGCCTCGGGAATTAACATCATCAGCACATGTGGCAGCGAGCGGCCGCCCATCACCAGCATTTCCACCATCGAATCGAGGTTCCCCGAATCGGAATTGGTTTCGTCCATAATTGGGCGGAGCTTGAGAATTTCATCCGGGGTAAATTTGGTGCATTCCAACAAAGTTTCGTTCGAGCGCATCCAGTTTACGTTTCCACGGATGGTATTTATTTCACCGTTGTGTGCAATGTATCGGAAGGGTTGTGCTAGCCTCCATTTGGGAAAGGTATTGGTCGAAAAACGGGAGTGAATCAGCGCAATAGCCGAATTCAGTCTCTTATCAGTCAAATCGGTATAATACCCGCGTACCTGATGGGTACGGAATTGACCCTTATACACAATCGTTTTATATGAAAATGAAGTAAAATAAAACTCCATGCTATGGTTCATCACCTGCCGGTTGATAGTATGGGCACTGTATTGGCGTAACACAAATAATTTACGTTCCAGATCCATTTGGGTCAGGTTGTCGCGGTGTTTTACAAAAAGCTGTTCCACTTTAGGTTCTTTTTGAAGGGCGGTAACACCCACTACCTGCGAAATATGAGGCACATCGCGGTACCCTAACAATTCAAAACCTAGTTCTGCTACATGTACATTCAACAATTTACGGCATTCTTCACGCAGTTTCACATCGCCCGGAAAATAGACCATCCCCACACCATACGAGCCAAAAGGTGGCAGTTCGATGCCGATTTTATCACATTCCGAACGGAAAAATTTGTCGGGCACCTGGATTAAAATACCTGCGCCATCGCCGGTTTCGGGGTCACTACCAATGGCTCCACGGTGTTCCATATTTTCGAGCATGGTCAATGCATCCTGCACCAATTGATGCGATTTGACCCCTTTGATGTTTGCAATAAACCCAATCCCGCAGGCATCCGATTCATATTGCGGGGTGTACATTCCTCTCTGCTCTTGCTCACCCGGTTCTTGTGTTCCATTTTTCTGATCCATACACCTAATCTCTTTAACTTATTTCTGACATCTCACTTTGTCCATTTAATATTGTAAGATGTTCCTATTGATTTACCCTAATTAATAAAATTTGCAAATCTTGCTCTTTCAACACAAAATAAGAACATTATTTGAGAAAATAGTAATAGATTGAAAGTATTTAGAATGAAAACAAATAAAAATGTAAGATTCGAAAATATAGTGTTCTTATTAATAAACGCTTTGCGGCATCAGCAAACGTTTGAGTGAAATATGACAATTGTCAGGCTTTTGAAAGGTTGGGGTTGACTCAAATTTTCACATTCAGGGGTCGGTAAATTGCATCTATCTAACAGAAATTGTAAATCCGGAAGGGTTATGTTAAAAATACCAGGCTAACTAAAATAGCTTTTCATGGTTTTCGTTCTATCGAAATTGAATTACCTGAAAAAGCGGTTTATATTTGTGAATTGAATTACAACCTTTGATTGATAAAAGATATGAAGTATCAAATCTTTCTTCCTGCCTTAATGCTGTTTGCCCTTGTTGGCGTAGCCCAGCAAAAAACCAATTATTTTCATAACAACGGTACGTTGGCCAGTACCGGAGTGCTTATAAATGGTAAAGAACAGGGCTTATGGGTGTATTACGACAGCCTTGGGGTAAAATTGCAGGAAACCGAATTTCGAAAAGGAGCGGTAAACGGTAAGCTGACCTATTTTTTTAGGAACGGCAACATCCAGAATCAGGGGGCGTTTAAAAACGGCATCTTGCATGGTTTTTTTGTGGAAAACTATCTGAACGGGGTACCACGTGTGAGCGGTTATTATCATGAGGGCAAGAAAGACAGCATCTGGAGTTACTTTAACGGGAAGGGGCAAAAAAACAAAGAGGAATTATACCGTTCTGATTCGGTTTTTATCATGGCCTTTTGGGATAAGGAGGGCAAGCAAACCCTGGACGGTGGCAATGGTACCATCACCACCTATTACCAAAATGGGCAAGTGGAAGAAACCGGAACTTACCAAGGCGGATTCCCCAATGGCTACTGGAAACGTTATTACAACAACGGACAGTTGATGTCGTCGGGAAACTATCGAAACGGACTGGAGGCCGGAAAATGGATTTCGTATTACCGCGAGGGAAACCTGTTGAGCGAGATTAATTATGAAAGCGGCATGAATACCCGGTATTACCAAAATGGCCAAAAGGAGATGGAAGGCATCATCCTTTTTGAGAAGAAAGAAGGCAACTGGAATTACTGGTACCACGATGGAAAACCCAAAATTCAGGTAAATTATAAACTGGGGATGAAGGAGGGGCTGCAAACCAATTGGTACGCATCGGGCCAAAAAGCCAGCGAAATTGAATTCAAAAAGGATAAGAAAAACGGGAAAGCCTCATGGTGGCATGAAAATGGGAAGCTGGATATCGAAGGGCACTTTGTCAACGACATTCAGGAAGGACTTTGGACCTATTGGCGGATCAACGGTATCAAAGGGAACGAGGGAAATTATAAAAACAACCAGTTAGATGGCCACTGGGTGTATTGGTACGAGAATGGTGAAATCTGGAAAGAGGGCGATTACCTGAACGGTATAAAAACAGGACATTGGGTGATCAACTTTGAGAACAAACAAAAGTTCCACGAGGGTAATTTTGTAGATGGAAAAGAGGGAGGATTCTGGCAACGCTGGTACGAAAACGGGCAACTGGAACTGACCGGCTATTTTAAGGCCGGGGCGATGGACAGTGTCTGGCAGGCGTGGTTCGAAAACGGGGAAATGAGTTACCGGCTATCCTACAAAAATAACCTGAAACATGGGAAAGCAACCTATTGGTACCCGGGCGGAAACAAACGGATGGAAGAAAATTACCAATTGGGGATGCCACACGGCCCATATTTTACATGGCGCGAAAATGGCACCAAAATCATCGAGGGAAATTATGTCAATGGCCTGAAGGATGGCGTTTGGAAGTATTATAACGAATATAATAAAATGCTCCGGCTTGAAACTTACAAAGAGGGGCGGGAACATGGAATCTGGCAAACCTGGTACAAAGAGGGCCCTTTGAATAGTGAAATTGAGTATAAGAACGGGAAAAAACATGGCTCGGTGAAATACCTTAAAATCAGGGGAGAGGTTCTTTACGAAGCCGTGTATAAAGACGATAAAGAGGTGAAAGTAAAAACTGACAAACGGAAAGAACAGTATTGATTAAACACCATATTTCCGCAAGTCACGGGGTGACTAATTGAATACAATTGTTTACTTTTTTGTGTCAAATTGAGTCACCCCATGACTTTCAACGGTTTTCCAGATGATTTGCGGATTTTAGGAAACATCTAAACGATCATTTGGCTTTGATGAAAGAAAAACGACTTAGATTACTTCTTAAGCACGATAGGTTTCATCGAAATCAAAAAAGGCCGAACACCTGTCCGGCCTTTTTAATATCTAACAAAACCGGGGTTTAGTTGCGGTTGATGCAGTTCAAATCCTCGAATGCCTTTTTAAGCCTGTCAACCAACGAAGTTTGTCCGGCGCGTAACCATACTCTGGGGTCGTAGTATTTTTTGTTGGGTTTTTCTTCACCTTCCGGATTCCCGATTTGTCCCTGTAAGTAGCCTTCGTTCTTTTTGTAATAGTTCATCACACCTTCCCAGGTTGCCCATTGGGTATCGGTGTCAATATTCATTTTAATAACCCCGTAGCTGATGGCTTCACGGATTTCCTGAGTGGTAGAACCCGAACCGCCATGGAACACGAAGTTTACTGGTTTTGGACCGGTCTTGAATTTCTCCTGGATGTATTTCTGGCTGTTATCCAAAATCTTTGGAGTCAACACCACGTTTCCAGGTTTGTAAACCCCGTGTACATTACCAAACGAAGCGGCAATGGTAAAGTTGGGCGAAATCTTTTTCAACGATTCGTAAGCAAAAGCTACGTCTTCAGGTTGAGTGTACAATCTTGTGTTGTCCACATCACTGTTGTCCACGCCATCTTCCTCACCGCCGGTAATGCCCAGTTCAATTTCGAGGGTCATTCCCATTTTGCTCATGCGGGTCAGGTATTTCTGACAGATTTCAATGTTTTCTTTCAATGGTTCTTCTGAAAGATCCAACATGTGCGAGCTGAACAAAGGTTTTCCGGTTTCCTTGAAATGTTTTTCACCGGCATCCAGCAAACCGTCGATCCAGGGCAATAATTTTTTAGCGGCATGGTCGGTGTGCAAAACCACCGGAACTCCGTAAGCTTCGGCCAAAAGGTGCACGTGTTTGGCTCCGGCTATGGCACCTAAAATGGGGGCTGCCTGTCCGTCGAGTTTCAATCCTTTTCCGGCATTAAACTGGGCACCGCCATTTGAAAATTGGATAATCACGGGGGAATTCACGGCTTTGGCAGTTTCGATTACTGCATTGATTGAGTCGCTTCCCACAACATTTACCGCAGGTAAAGCAAAATTGTTTGCTTTGGCAATACGGAATACTTCTGACAAGTCGTTACCAGTAACGACTCCTGGTTTCACTTTGTCAAAAATTTTTTCACTCATAACGTTAATTATTAATTATAAATATTGATTTTGTGATAATTTGAAATTTCGCAGCAAATATATCGAATTTGCTTGAAGTAACACATGATTTTATTCAAGGCAGTGCAAAAGTTCCATCAACCGCAGTTGTTTTGCCCCTTTGATGGGCTCTTCCACGAATCCGGAAATCAGGTGGTACTTAAAGAGAACAATGGGGGTGGATTTAAGTTTTTGAAATTGCTCATCATTTAGTTTAAAAATCAATAAGGTGGACAAATCGGAATAATCATTCATTTTAGTAGAATCGACCGGCATAGGCCTGGGGAAAAGGGTTACCTCCTCATCGTTGGATAACACGAACGCCACTTCGCGGTCTTCCTGAATAACATAGTTGCTGTACTTGTAATATTGTACCTTCAGGTATTTATTGGTGCCAATAGATTGCCCTTTAATATACACCGGTTGCCCGTTAATCCGGAGAAGAATCTCGGGCACCGTGCGTTTGACCACCAACTCGGTCAGGGCATCAATTTCATTTTTCTCATATTCACATTCTTGAGCAGTTCCGTGCACGGAGATTATCATTGCCCCTGTAAAGAAGGTCAGTTTCAGTAAAAATAAAATAGCGGTTTTGTTTTGAGACATGCCTGTTAAAGCTTTGAAAGGATGTGCATAAAATCAAGGTTGGGATACACGCCGGCCGCATCTTTGGCATAAGGTTTTTTAATGCGGATTACCTCAAAAAGTTTGAGCTCTTCGGCGGTCCCAAGTATCAGTTTTTCTCGTGGTTCACAATCAAAAAATCCGGAAATATCTGCAAAGGTACTTTCCGAAATAACAAGTTTCCCTTCGGGGATATGGGTTTCAATGGTACATGCAATGTTCACTGTATCGCCCCAAATGTCGTACGACAATTTGTTTTTGCCCACCACCCCGGCAATGACTCTTCCGGAATGGATGCTAATGGCTGTTTCAAAAACCGGCTGCCCGTGTTGTTTCCGGTGTTCGTTTATTTCCAAAATATTTTGTTTTATTTCCATAGCGGCAAGCACGGTATCAATAGGATTGCTTTTATTACGGAGCGGTACACCACCGGCTCCTAAATACACTCCGCCGGCCATTTTTATTTTCTCAACAAAATGGGTCTCCAAAATGCTGTCAAACCTCACCAGGCTTTCATGTAATTGTTCTACCAGTTCTTCAATGGGAACGGTTTCAGCCAAATGGAAAAAATTCCGGATGTTCAGGTTCAGCACCGACACTTTTTTGTAATGCCTCGGGGTAGCATATCCCTTCTTTTTAAGCTGGATAGCAACCTCATAAGGCAATACTTTGTTCAGGACCTCCTCGGAACGGTCTTTGGCAAGTTCCAGGGCCTTCTTTTGTTGGTTGAGTTCAACAATTTGCTCCTCCACGTAATTCTTTACCGATTCAAGATGTTCCGTAAGGGTCTGGGTGTTTTCCCAACGCTGGATCAAATCTTCCTCCATCTCCTTTTGCTGGGTGATGTCGGTTTCAATCACAATATAACGTTCGATATCGCCTTTCAGGTTTTTAACGGGGGTTACCGTAGATTGAATCCATTTACGGAGGCCCTTTTTATTGACAATGGAACGTGAAAATGAAAACGAGGGGTTTTTTTTAAAGAAATTCCGGTCGGTTTCGCCAACCACACGGATAAAATTGGCATGGTCGTCGGCCTGGTGTACTTTGTATTCATTCAGGGAATAGCCGTAGAGCCGCTCAAATCCTTGATTGGTCCAAAGAATGGCTCCCTCTTTGTCAATTATCAAAATAGAATTATCGGCCAATTGAGGAACGGAGGCAAGAAGCTCTAATTCCAATAGTTTTTGGCTATCTATTTCTATTTTTTTATTCATACAAATTGTTGGATCAACTACGAATCGGATAAAAATACAAAATATATATTATTCTTTTTAAGTAAATTTGCAAAACGTTTGATTAAAATAATTGAAACTATGAAAAAAGCGGAAATCCATACCGAAAAAGGCGTGATGAAAGTGACTTTTTATGAAAAAGACGCGCCAAATACCGTAGCAAATTTTATTAAGTTGGCCGAAAGTGGTTTTTACGACGGGCTGACATTTCATCGCGTGATACCCAATTTTGTGATCCAGGGGGGATGCCCCAACGGAACCGGCTCGGGCGGGCCCGGATATACCATCAAATGCGAACTCGATGGCGGCAACCAATACCACGACCGTGGCGTTTTGTCCATGGCTCATGCAGGCCGAAACACGGGAGGTTCGCAGTTTTTTGTTTGTCACAACAGGCAAAATACCTCACATCTCGACCGCAACCACACCTGCTTCGGTAAAGTTTACGAAGGACTTGATGTGTTGGATGCCATACGCCAAGGCGATGAGATTGAAAAAATTGTCATTGTTGAGGAGACATAATAAAATAACTTTTAAGTATTGGTATAGAGCCAGCGAATTACTGGCTTTATTTTTAAGGACTTTCCGCTCAATAACTATATTTTTGCGGTTTAATTTATTTTATGAACTTAAGAAAAGCACTTATTATCATCGTTGGAATCAATTTGGTACGTCTGGCCTTTCTCCCATTTATGGGGATGATGCCACAGGATGCTTACTACTATTTTTATTCCGAACACCTGTCGTTGTCTTATTTTGACCACCCTCCCATGGTGGCTTACATGCTTTACCTTTTCAGCCTGATTTTTGGTAAAACTGTATTTGCAGTTAAGTTTGCCGATTTCATCATCACCCTGGGTACCCAATTGGCCTTTTTTACCTTGGCATCAAAAATCATCCGGAGCGACCGTAAATACATCACCTGGGTGTTGCTTTCCTCCACCATGCTTATTTCCAGCCTGTCGGTGGTTACCACGCCCGATGTACCGTTGCTGTTTTTCTGGGCATTGAGTTTGCTGACCTTGTACATAGCCATTTTTGAGAAAAAACGCTGGTTCTGGATTTGGGCAGGAATCTGTATGGGATTAGCTTTCGATAGTAAATACACAGCTTTAGCATTACCCGGAGGGCTATTTTTGTTCTTGATTTTTTCAAAACGATACCGGTACCATTTGGCTACCATTTTCCCATATTTGGCTGCAATATTGATGATTTTGTTTACCTATCCGGTGATTCGATGGAATATAGACAATCATTTTGCTTCGTTTGCTTTTCAATCCTCCGAACGGGCCGAAACTATTTCGGGCATTACCATCGAGAATTTTTTGGGATTGGTAGGGACACAGTTCTTTTTGCTTTTACCCATTGTTTTTATTGGGCTTTGGTGGGTGATGTTCCGCTATTTTGGCCGCATCTTTAAAAAACCCAACCAGGTAAACCCAGAGATTTGGTTTCTTATCTCCTTTTTTGTACCCATGTTTATTGGGTTTTATATGCTGTCGTTTTTCCTTTGGGTAAAACTCAATTGGCTGATGCCTACCTACATTTCAGGACTGATTCTTTTCGGTATTTTTATTAACGAAAAGTGGCTGAAGTGGCATTATGCCTGGAGCATTGCCCTGCATGTGGTAATGATGGTGGAAATAATCTGGTATGTGTTCCCGGTAAAAAGTGATGATACATGGTATGGCTGGGAAAGCCTATCGGAACAAACCCTGGAAGTCCAAAAACAATATCCTGAGTCATTCATTTTTTCGTCCGATACCTATAAAACCACGGCTCAGTTAATGTTCTTTACCGATCAAAAGATTTACGGGAAAAATATTCTTGGTGAACATGCCTTACACTATAGCTATATCGGGGACGACCTTTCGTTACTAAAAGGAAAAAATGCGATTTTTATCGATTCGCACCGAAGGTTTCCCAACGATTTAAAGTCAGGGGAAAAAATCCCGAAACTCCTTAATTACTTCGACTCCTACACCGAACTTGAGCCCATTCTTATCAAGCGGGATGGCAAAACAGTGCGGAAATTTTGTGTTTATTATTGTACTGATTATAAAGGAACTGGAAGTTGACTTGAATTTTTAAGGTTTTCGATTATTTTTGCAGCAAATTTGTAAACAGAAAAAACAAAATAGTATGGCTGATACTTCAGATTTCAGAAACGGATTATGTATTGAATACAACGGGAAGCTTTACACCATTGTATCGTTCCAGCATGTAAAACCAGGAAAAGGCCCGGCATTTGTACGGACCAAACTGAGAAACCTCGAAACAGGGAAAGTGGTTGACAACACCTTCACATCCGGTGTAAAAATAACCACTGTACGCATTGAGCGCAGGCCCTACCAGTTTTTATATAAAGATGAAGTGGGTTACAACTTTATGAACAACGAAACTTTTGAACAGATTTCAATTCCCGAAAGCTTGATTGAAGCCTACGATTTATTGAAAGAAGGACAGAATGTAGAGATTGTGTTCCATGCTGAAAAAGAAACTCCCCTTCAAGTGGATCTTCCTCCATTTGTGGAAATGGAAGTTACCTATTCGGAGCCTGGCATTAAAGGCGATACCGCTACAAACACCCTAAAACAGGCTACCATTGAAACCGGAGCAATTATTATGGTTCCGTTGTTTATTAATACCGGCGATCGCATTAAGGTGGATACCCGCGACAAATCATATTCTGAACGGGTTAAAAACTAAATAAAAACAGCCACCGATATACCGGTGGTTTTTTTATTCGCCCAGGTTTATGGAAGATATTCCAGCTTCAATACCTTAACCTATTGTATGACAACGGCTTTTTTTGTACATTGTAAAACAAAAATATGAACCAAATGTCGGCCAAAGCATCCCTTAAACGGTTACAATTCAGCAACTATAAGCTGGATGCTTTGCTGCATGTTACCCTGTTGATTAACGAAAATGTCCCTGTTAAGAAACTGCTCGAACAGTTTATCTCAATCCTGAAAGACGATTTGAATATAGGTAAGATTCTTATGTACCGCCACAACGAGAAATGGGAATGTATCCTTACCGAAGGGGTGCACCGGAATATTGCTGCGGGCATCAGGGTCGAAACTGACCTTTTGTACTACAAACAGATTACCAACCTTTCGGTAGCTTTGAATCCAAACCTTGAATTGTTCGATGCCATTATTCCTGTATATCACCACGAATCGCCCATAGCCTATGTAATTATTGGCGACATTGATGAAGAAAGAGCCGGGATGAGCCCCACCATCAAACACCTGCATTTTATTCAAACCCTGGCCAACATTATTATTGTGGCTATTGAAAACAAACGGCTATTTGATGAAAATGTGAAGCAGGAAGCCTTGAAAAAGGAGCTGGAGCTTGCCTCAAGGATGCAGACTATGCTGATTCCAAACCCCAGGACTTTACCCAACAACGATCGCATACATGTGTCGGCCTATTATTTACCACACTTTGAGGTTGGGGGCGATTATTATGATTTTATCCGCCTGAGCAATACAGAGTATGGATTTTGTATTGCCGATGTTTCAGGGAAAGGGATTTCGGCTGCTTTGCTGATGTCGAATTTTCAGGCCAATATCCGGGCATTGTTTTCGGCAAATTTGACTCTGAAACAGACCGTGGAAAAACTGAATGAACGTGTGATGGAAAATGCCAATGGCGAAAAATTTATCACCCTTTTCATTGCCCGGTATAATTCACTTACCCGCGAGTTAGAGTATGTAAATGCCGGGCACAATCCCCCGGTATTTTTCGATAAAGAAAAGAACCGGGTTGAGTTGCTCATGGCCGGTTGCATGGGAATAGGCATGTTTGATACCATCCCAAAGATAACTGTAGCCAAAATGCCCATAAGCAAAGGATCTAAGCTTATTTGCTATACCGATGGTATTGCTGAGCTTGAAAACCCCGACAAACAACAATTTGGCACCCAACCCATGGAAACCTCTGTGGTAAAGGAACAAGGGATAAACCTTTCCATTGATGAAATTATTGAAGAACTTGAGGTTTACCGCGGTACCAACGATTATTTTGATGACATTTCATTAATGGGCATTGAGTTTCATTAAGATTTATACTCAGAACGGGATAAAATTATACAAATGAAGAATGCCCTGGAACCCATTGTTAATTAACAAAGGGCTGTTAATAATTTATTGGCAACAGTATGTGAATTTAAGATGAAGCATATCAAATTGGGTATTGCAAAAACCTAATAATATGCTTCAAATAAACATTAGCGATACTGAAATTCAAAAGCTAATAAGTTACATTCAGTTATACACTCAATATTTTCATTGGAGGTTGTTCGATTTACAAAATGATTATATGAAGTAAAAAAGCGAGAGTCATTATTTATGTCAGTAGTTATTTCGTACCCTAAATCGTCAGTATGAAAGTTTCGCATAATACCTGTAACGATGAAGTATTGATACAGTGGAATTTTTCCGACTCGCTCTACAATAGTATTATTAGGAAAGGAGACAGGTTCAAAATATTGCGAACATAATAATTTATCCACATCTGGATATAAATTAACGTGAGTTCGATGTAAGAAAGTGTTTAAAATATTATAAAGAAATAAGGTTTTTTGTTATATTTAAGTATCTGACATTTAAATATATAGTCACAAAAAACCTTATTAAAAATGATAGATAAAATT